>Ga0187783_10000008_pt1 | contig 242051 bp, 396 predicted proteins | sample 1015_SJ02_MP02_2_FD_132471 | JGI IMG/M metagenome (GOLD analysis project Ga0187783, IMG submission 132471) | Tropical peat soil microbial communities from peatlands in Department of Meta, Colombia - 1015_SJ02_MP02_20_MG | ecosystem: Environmental > Terrestrial > Soil > Wetlands > Peat... | reverse complement strand
TAGTCCCTGAGATCCTTGAGCACCCTGCGCACCCTGCGCTCCCTGGAATCCGATCGAGCCCTGCGGTCCTTGGAATCCCTGTGGGCCCTGCGGCCCTTGGAGTCCTTGCGGTCCCTGGAACCCAAGCGGACCCTGTGGACCCTGGAATCCCTGAGGGCCTTGGAATCCTTGAGCACCTTGTGGCCCTTGGAATCCTTGGGGACCCTGAAGTCCCTGTGGTCCCTGTGGTCCCTGAAGTCCTTGCGCGCCCTGCGGTCCTTGCGCACCTTGCGGACCCTGTAGACCTTGCGGACCCTGAGAGCCTTGAGCTCCCTGCGCACCCTGGAATCCAATCGAGCCTTGAGGTCCTTGGAAGCCCTGTGGCCCTTGGAGTCCCTGAGGCCCCTGGAATCCAATCGGTCCCTGCGGACCCTGGAAACCTTGGGGTCCCTGGAAGCCTTGAGGTCCCTGCGCGCCCTGTGGTCCTTGGAAGCCCTGCGGACCCTGCGGACCTTGGAGACCTTGTGGTCCTTGCGGACCCTGCGGACCTTGTAGTCCCTGAGCACCTTGCGCACCTTGCGCTCCCTGGAATCCGAGCGGGCCCTGCGGACCCTGGAATCCCTGAGGACCTTGGAAGCCTTGAGGTCCCTGAAGACCCTGAGCGCCCTGGAATCCGATCGAACCCTGGGGCCCTTGGAATCCCTGTGGCCCTTGGAGTCCTTGAGGTCCCTGGAACCCGAGCGGTCCCTGCGCGCCCTGGAAACCTTGGGGTCCTTGGAAGCCCTGCGCACCTTGAGGACCCTGGAATCCCTGAGGGCCCTGAAGTCCTTGTGGACCCTGCGGGCCTTGAACGCCCTGCGTCCCCTGAAGTCCCTGCGCGCCCTGGAACCCGAGCGGTCCCTGCGGGCCCTGGAAACCCTGGGGACCTTGGAATCCTTGTGGGCCCTGCGGCCCTTGGAAGCCCTGTGGGCCCTGTGGTCCTTGGAGACCTTGCGGTCCTTGTGGGCCCTGCGGGCCCTGAGATCCTTGAGCGCCCTGCGCGCCCTGGAATCCGATCAAGCCCTGCGGGCCTTGGAATCCCTGAGGACCCTGGGGACCCTGAAGTCCTTGAGGTCCTTGGAATCCGATCGGGCCCTGCGGGCCCTGGAAACCTTGGGGCCCTTGGAAGCCCTGCGCACCTTGAGGACCCTGGAATCCCTGAGGGCCCTGAAGTCCCTGAGGCCCTTGTGGTCCCTGCGGACCTTGAGGACCTTGAACGCCTTGCGTCCCCTGATTACCCTGATTACCCTGCGCGCCCTGTGGTCCTTGGGGACCCTGGAATCCTTGAGGACCCTGTGGTCCCTGAGGACCTTGAGATCCTTGAGCGCCCTGTGAACCCTGAGTGCCCTGCGCTCCCTGGAATCCAATCGAGCCCTGCGGTCCTTGGAAACCCTGAGGTCCCTGGGGTCCCTGGAGTCCTTGTGGACCCTGGAAGCCGATCGGTCCCTGCGGGCCCTGGAAACCCTGAGGACCCTGGAAGCCCTGAGCGCCTTGGGGACCCTGGAATCCTTGAGGTCCCTGCGCTCCTTGCAGGCCTTGTGGACCCTGAGGGCCTTGAGATCCCTGTGCGCCCTGAGAACCCTGAGTGCCCTGCGCTCCTTGGAATCCAATCGGACCCTGTGGCCCTTGGAAGCCCTGTGGCCCGAGCGGTCCCTGCGGTCCTTGGAAACCTTGAGCGCCCTGAGCTCCTATAGAACCCTGCGGCCCCTGAAATCCTTGCGGGCCCTGGAGTCCCTGCGGACCCTGAGGTCCCTGGAAACCGATCGGACCCTGAGGTCCCTGGAATCCCTGGGGTCCTTGGAAGCCCTGCAGCCCCTGCGGACCTTGGAATCCTTGGGGTCCCTGAAGTCCCTGAGGGCCCTGAACACCTTGCGGGCCCTGGGGTCCTTGTGGACCCTGTGGGCCTTGAGGTCCCTGCGCGCCCTGAGAACCCTGAGTGCCCTGCGCTCCTTGGAATCCAATCGGACCCTGTGGCCCTTGGAAACCCTGAGGACCCTGGAGTCCCTGCGGGCCCTGAGGTCCCTGGAAACCGATCGGACCCTGTGGGCCCTGGAATCCCTGGGGCCCTTGGAAGCCCTGCGCACCTTGTGGACCCTGGAACCCCTGAGGACCCTGAAGTCCTTGCGGGCCCTGAGGTCCCTGTGGGCCCTGCGGACCCTGGGGTCCTTGTGGACCCTGTGGGCCTTGAGATCCCTGCGCGCCTTGCGCTCCTTGGAATCCAATCGGACCCTGTGGCCCTTGGAAGCCCTGTGGCCCGAACGGTCCCTGCGGTCCTTGGAAACCTTGAGCGCCCTGAGCTCCTATAGAACCCTGCGGCCCCTGAAATCCTTGCGGGCCCTGGAGTCCCTGTGGGCCCTGCGGGCCCTGAGGTCCCTGGAACCCGATCGGACCCTGCGGACCCTGGAATCCCTGGGGCCCTTGGAAGCCCTGCGGGCCCTGGAATCCCTGAGGGCCCTGGAGTCCTTGCGGTCCCTGCGGACCCTGGGGTCCTTGTGGACCCTGTGGTCCTTGAGGTCCCTGTGCGCCCTGAGAACCCTGAGTGCCCTGCGCTCCTTGGAATCCAATCGGACCCTGTGGCCCTTGGAAACCCTGTGACCCGAGCGGACCCTGAGGGCCTTGGAAACCTTGAGCGCCCTGGAATCCGATCGAGCCCTGCGGGCCTTGGAAACCCTGAGGACCCTGGAGTCCCTGCGGGCCCTGAGGTCCCTGGAAACCGATCGGACCCTGTGGGCCCTGGAAGCCCTGGGGTCCTTGGAAGCCCTGCGCACCTTGTGGACCCTGGAATCCCTGAGGACCCTGAAGTCCTTGCGGGCCTTGCGGGCCCTGGGGTCCCTGTGCGCCCTGAGAACCCTGAGTGCCATGCGCTCCTTGGAATCCAATCGGACCCTGTGGCCCTTGGAAGCCCTGTGGCCCGAGCGGTCCCTGTGGACCTTGGAAACCTTGAGCGCCCTGAGCTCCTATAGGACCCTGCGGCCCCTGAAATCCTTGCGGGCCCTGGAGTCCCTGCGGGCCCTGGAACCCGATCGGACCCTGTGGGCCCTGGAAACCCTGGGGTCCTTGGAAGCCCTGCGGACCCTGCGGTCCTTGGAAGCCTTGGGGTCCCTGAAGCCCTTGAGGGCCCTGTGGGCCGGCTGGGCCCTGCGGACCTTGCGGGCCCTGAGCGCCCTGTACTCCTATAGGACCTTGAGGCCCTTGGAAACCCTGTGGCCCGAGCGATCCCTGAGGGCCTTGGAAACCTTGAGCGCCCTGTACTCCTATAGGACCCTGCGGCCCCTGAAACCCTTGCGGTCCCTGAGGTCCCTGCGGACCTTGAAAACCCTGAAGTCCTTGAGTTCCAGGCGGTCCCTGCGGTCCTTGCAGACCTTGCGGACCCTGAGGTCCTATAGGACCTTGGAAGCCCTGTGACCCTTGGAAACCCTGATTTCCAAAGCCGCCCTGCGGACCCTGATATCCCTGCGGACCTTGAGCGCCCTGAAACCCTTGGGGTCCTTGAAATCCTTGAGGACCCTGGGGTCCTTGCGGTCCTTGCGGTCCTTGTGGACCCGGGGGACCCGTGACGCCCTGGATGCCCGTCTCGCCTTGAGCACCCGTGGCGCCCTGGGCTCCCGTCGCCCCTTGAGCTCCGGTCGCCGTTCCCGGCGGTCCGGTGACGCCGGAGGGGCCGGGAGGCCCCGTCACGCCAGGCGAACCGCGGCCGGCGAATCCTGCAAATACCTCGCGCCCAGAGAGACCCTGGATGCAGGTCCCTACGATGGAGTAGATGTCCTGCAGGCGCGCGGCATCATCCGGAGCTTCCGGTTCGCCCAGGCGGCGAATCCGGCCACCCCGCATGTTTTTATCAAGGTCGCTCATGGGGGGCGGCTTTTTCTCTCGACGCTGCCGTTGTTGCTGCGATGATCACGAGCGTGACAGCCACGGCGCCGAAAGCAATCACCGACCCCCATAGGAGAGCGTTCGAGTTCATCCCAGGCGCTGCTTGGCGATCTATAGGAGCGGCTTCTGCCAGCTCGACGTCGTTCAGTTCATCTATTCCGGCCAGGATGTCCGCTTCTCTATGGGCCGCATAGCCTTGCACTTCCGCCTCATCCCGAAGCGCGGCCAGTTTCTTCTCCGCAATCTCGATTTCGACCTTCCGCTGCTCCCCTTCCAGACGCACCCGTTCCTTGGCCTGAACGGTCATCCACTCCGGGGATCCCGCCATGAGCGCGATCTCCTTCTCCGCGGCGTAATCCCGGATCTTGTATTTTTCCCGCAGCGCCTCCAGGCGTTTCTCCGCCACCTTGAGCCCGAGCTTCGCCCGGCCGACCTCCCGGTCGGCCCGAGCCCGAGCGACCTCCGCAAGTCTTTGGCCCCCATAGGTGAAGCGGTTGATGTTGTTCGATGCCTCGGCCAGAAGCGTCTCCATCCTCCGGAGTCTGGCGAGGCCTTCCGTGGTGAGGTGAAGCTCTTCTCCGCTTCCTGCGGCCTCCTCGAGCGCATCCATGATCCGTTCGAAAGGCTCCCCTTCCAGGGAGGCAGCGAGTTCGATAGCGATCGTCTCGATTCCGGCCTTTCTCGACAGATCCCGATTGGCGTGGATGAACTCAAGGAGTGCCTGGCAGCCCGAGGTGATTCTTTGGACGACGACGAGGAGGTCCTGGCTTCGTCCCAGGTCGAACTTTTCGAGAACCTTGGGTTCCCGAACGCCGGAGGTAAGTTCTCTCTCCTTCTGCCCGGAATTATCCTTTTCCGGCCTCGGGAATTTGAGGACCTCTCCAGCCATCGGTCTCCCTCTCCGAATACTCCATCACCGGGCTCATGACACCGGGATGCCCAGAACCTGGAAATTGAGCAGGGTCTCGCTCGCCACTCCGGTATTGGTGAGCACCATCTGCATGAAGGTCCCGAACGGCTGGATCCTCATGGCGACCTGCTGCCTTCCGCCGACCAGGGCGGAATTGATCGTCGGCTGAGTCTGTCCGAACGTCCCGACCCCGATCGGCGGCGCCGCGGCCGGAGGCGTCGGAGTCGGCGGAGGCAATGGCGGCGGGAGCGGAGTCGGCACGAGCGCTTCCTGCGGCTGATAAAGCGTCGGAGGCAGCTCAATCGCCTCGGTCACCACGATCGTGAACGGCTGGTCGGAAATGGCCAGGATCGCGATCTCTCCGTATCCGGCGACCCGGGCGATGGCGGAGGTGAATACCTGTCCCGCGGGAAGCGGGGTGATGGATTGGAAGAGGACATCCGCCTTCTGCCGGGTCTGGATTACAAAGCCGTCCATCCTCTTCCTTTCGTCCGCACCACAGAAGTTTTTGCTAGCAGGTCGCCCACATCCTGGCGTAGATGTGGATCAGCCCCGGGCTGTAAAGATCGGAGTTTCTCGCGTGGACATCGAAGCCGGATTCCGGGGAAAGCAGCACATGCTCAATATTCTGGAACGTGCCCAGATCATCACCATCCGCCGGTTCCCCCGGCGGGCAGAACCCTTCGCTGAACCCGAAGACGGCCAGGCGTTTGAACACGATGTCGCCTTTTTGGACCGCCGTCAGGTTGACCGGCCGCGCCCGGAGCTTCTCGACGACCAGCGCCTGTCCCATGGGAGCGCAGATCTGAATCAATTTTTTTTCGCCCGGGACGAGCTGACCGAGGGAATTGAGCGTCGCGGGAGGAATCTCGACGGTCTTATCGAAGACCGTGACGAGATCGCAAGCCCCCGGCCATCTGGCCGAAAGGGGTTCGAGAGCCCCGATGGTGGAAAAGAGGCAAACCAGGTCCTTCAGGAACTGGGAAGGCTCTCCGTTTCCGAGATGCTGGAAGGCGGTCGGAGCGCCGCCCTTGCACTTGCAAGCCGCAAGGTAGTCCGCAACCGTGACCTGGGGGCAAACCACTCCGGGATTCGGGGATTGCGGATACACTGCGCACCTCTTTTAGATGCCGGAAGGGGAGGGCCCTTTCGGGCCCTCCCCAAACCGGTCAAAACGCCAGGTACGCGCCGAACTAGCGGCCGCCGCCGACGTTCGCGGGACCCATCGCGGGGCCGGCCGTGGGGCCGCTCGCGGGGATCGCCGGAGTCGTCGCGGGCTGCATCGCCGCGCCGAAGGTCGCCGGGCACGGATACGTGACCGGGTACGCCTGCTGCTGAGCGTCGAGCGCGCCGACGCCGAACAAGCAGCCCTGGCGGGCCTTCGTGGTGTAGTTCGCCAGGATCATGCCCGTGTTGATCCGGAGGACGCCCGCTCCGGTCGGGATGCCCGTGATCTGCGCCTGGGTCCGGGTGCCGTTGGGCAGGAAGAACATCTGGCAGCCGCCGAGAAGCTCATCCTCCGACACGCCGGCGATCAGGAGCACGCCCAGGTTCGTGGGCTGCGCGGCCACGAGGCACGCGGGGCACAGCAGGTGGTTCTGGATCGCGCTCTGGTTGATCACCTTTTCGCCGTCGATCGAGAAGGTGAGCAGCGCCGTGTGGAACTGGCCCAGGTAGTCCGGGGACACCGGGGTCACGAGCTCCACGTACGGGAGCACGAACATCTTCGCGTCGCAGACCGCGCTCTGCGTCGTGAAGTCCAGGCTGTTGAGCGTGATCGGGGTGCCGCCGGGGGTGAGCCCGGTGTCCACCGTCACGGTCTGCTTGACGTCGGCGCGGCCTTCGCACCGCATGGCGAACGCATTGCAGGCGATCGGGTTGATCAGCGCTGCATACTCGGGGGGTCTGAACATATGGTTCTCCGCTTTTCTGTTTCCGTTCGGTCCCGAGGAAACACTTCCCCGGGCGGGCCTCTCACTTCATCACTTCATCAAACTTCAGACTTCATTGGCACGGACAGGGGGGGCGTCGCTCCCCGTCCTCAAAGCCCTCTTTTTGAGAGCTCCTCCCCCGGACGGCCAAGCGACAGCCACCCCCGCCGCGCGGCTAAGCGCTACTGCGCGTACGCGACCGCGCGCGGGTTGCCGGCGTACTGCTGCTGCTGCACCGGCTGCTGAATCTGCGACTGAAGATGCGCCAACTTCTGGCGGGCGGCCAAGGCCGCATCCGCCCCTCCACGCAATGCCTGGGGCTGAGCCTGCGCCGGAGCCTCCGCTCCGGAGAGCGTGGGCTTCTTGATCCCGACCTTGTTCATCGCGAAATCGACGAGCGCTCCGGCGAAATATACGGCGCCGGGGATCGCCACGCCGACCGTGATCGAATTCGGCCTCACCAGGACCGGCACGAGGCCCACCACGAAGGCGATGCCCGTGTGGATCACCTCCGACGGATGCCCGATCAGATCCGGCGTCACGCGCACGAGCGCGCGGTTGCCCACCACGCCGAGCGCGAGTCCGCCCAGCATCTGAACGGGCTTTACCGGCTCGGTCATGAACGCCATGCCCATCGAGCCGCCGCGGCCCGTCCGGTCGGCATACCACGGACGGTAGCCGCCGAACATGCCGGGGCGATATCCCCCGGGACGATACCCGCCGGGACGGTAGCCGCCGGGGCGATGTCCGAACACTCCGGGGCGGAACCCGCCGGAACGGAACTCGCCTGGACGGCCCATCTCGGTCCGCTCCATGCTCCGCCTCGCATCCCCGACGGCGGAACGGATCTTCTTGTCGATGTCTTCTCCGAGATCGACGATCACGTTCCCGCTCTCTGCCTTCCGGCCGGCGCCCTTCGAAGGCTGCTTCTTGGCCATTTTTCTTCTCCTACAAAAGTGCCGGCCGGGCTACAGACCCGACCGCCAATCTCCCCTGGACCTGTCATCCTCTGGAAAGCAGGAGCAGGACATCCCGTCTCGCGCTTCCAAGCTCGGACGATCCTTGCGCGCCCGCGGGGGGAGGGTTCGCCGGCGCAATTCCGGACAGCCTGTTCACCGGAACAAGGTCATCGCCTGTGACGCCTGCGGCGTTCAAAACGGCTTTCATTCCATCCTGATCGGGCACCTTGGAAAGGATCTCTTCTCGGGCCAGATCGAGCACCCTCTGGTTCTGGGCCCCGCTTCCGGTCGCCGCGAGAACGCCCGCGATTCCGCTCAAGATATTGTCGAATCCGCTTGCCACCTTGGCGGGGAGCGGAAGCCCGAATTTGACGGACGCATTCCCTAGGAGCAGGATCTGTCCCAGAAGCATGTCGATCGAGGGAACGTGGTCGAGGAGGTCCCCGACCGCCCTGAACGCCACGAGATCGCTCTTCGACATGATGTCGACCGACACCGGCGAAAGTTTTTCCAGGAGATGAAGATCGGTCGAAAGGGCATCCGTCAGGACCGCCCCATTCTCTGTCGCCAGGGATTCAACATCTCTCCCCGCGGCCGCTCCCAGCCTCATCCGAGGCCGGTTCGCCAGGAACGGCGCATGCCCTTTCAAGGCCTGCCCCGTGCGGCCGAGCTCGATCAGCTCCTCAGCCCCCAGGCGATACCGGACGATGGGAAGCGGGATCATAGCGGGATCTCCACTTCCTCGTACTCGCTGAACTTCCGGTGGTCCCCCAGCTTGAACTCGGGGCTCGAAAAATCCACGTCGTACCACTTCCCATCCGCCTGGGCCCGGCCCCAGATGTGTTCCGGAACCCCTTCGTTCATGCCCAGGCGGAACTGGAGCGGCTGGATTTCGAGGCACGCGCAGAGTCCGAGCGCGGTCGCTATCGCATCCTCGTGGGTCCCTACATAGGCTGGAGGCATCGGCTGGCGGCTCATCCGGTAGCGCGAAGGGTCTTCGAGCTCCATGGATCCGTAGAACGGCCCCATCGCATGCTTGATCACATCGATCGGGCTCGTCGTCCAGGATGCTCCCTGCCTTCCGTGGTTGCAGAAGCGCTTCCGGCACCAGATGTCGATCGCTTCCAGGAACAGCGTCTTGTTGTTGTGAGCCGAGATCGGCCGTCCTTCCCGGGCGGACATCTCTTCCACGATTTTTCCGAAATGGGCGCAGATCAGGCGGGAGAAATCGATCAACATCCCATCCTTCCGCGCATTCTGGACCTGGTCGGCCATCCGGCCGTAGTCGAACCGGACCATCTCCGAGGTCGCCCTTGCGCGGCCAATCTCGGGATGGACGTCGGCTCTTCCCAGGCCTCTCATACCGGGACCTCCACGGCCTCGAAGGCCTCGAACCTGGAGTGATCTCCCAGCTTGAAGTCCGGCTCGGTATGATCGGCATCCACCAGGTTTCCGTTCACGCCGATGTAGCCCCAGACGTGGTGGAGCGTCCCGTCGTTCCCGCCGAAGCGGTACTGGAGCGGGCGCAAGCTGACCCCTTCCTCGCTGCTGCCCACCCTGCCGCCCCCTTCGGACAATCCCACGCAGGCGCACATCCCGAGCATCGCGCACGCCGCTTCGTCACAGTCGCCGATGTAGAGATCGGGAGGAACATAGGCATTACGGTCGAAAGAAATTCCTGCCTCCTCGAGAGCCTCGTAGAACGGCTCGCAGAGGAAACGGATCACGTCCTTCGGGATCTTGGTCTGCTTGATCATGCGCCGCGGCGTCTGGATGACTTCGACGTTGGGAGGGTCGTTCACGTAGACGAAGTGGTCCCGACACCAGGCATCGATCGCCTCGGCGCACATGGCGTCCTCGCTCGAGGGAGCCGGACCATTCATCGAAACCACCATCGCCCGATACTGGGAGCAGATGTCGCTCGTGTGACGCCGGACGACCTGATCGTACGCCGCATCCTGCACATAGCGGACCATCCTGCCGATCTCAAAGCGAATGCCGTCGAAAGTGTCCGGAAGCGCCGTATGACGCACCTCTCCGGTGTCCGGAGAAGGAGCGTTGAGCGCCGAAGTGCTCGCCGGAGCGGCACTCCCCATCTGCCGGCGGCTCGCCTGCGCGTAGCCGCGGATTCTGTTTCCGTCCAATCTTCCGTCCATTACTTCTTGCCGTTGCCCTCCTGAGCGGCGGCCTCGCTGGGCGCTTCCGCCCCAGGAGCCTCTCCAGCCGCCGTCTGGGCCGCGCGCTGAGCCTTCCTCGCGGCCAGGAACTGTTCCCAGTAATCCCGGATCTGCTCCACTACCATGGCCTTGAAGCCATCGTAGAAGTCTGTTGCCGCCTCGCTCTGGAAGACCTTGACCGTGTCCTTATCGAGCTTGGGACTCATGACCTTCAGCATGTCCGACCATTCGCGCGGCTTCATGAAATTCGCGAACATGGTGGTGGCTTTGCGGCCTTCGTGGTCGAGGGGGTCGCGCATCCACTCCATGAACATGTTGGCGAAGGTCGTGGGGTCCTGCTCCCGCTTGATGTGGAAGCACCACTCCTTGAGGACCTGCTTGAAGAAGGGCTTGTCCAGCATGTCCTGGATGATCTGCTCCATCTGGCTCTCCTCGCTTTTCTGTTCCCCCTTGGGAGCAGCGGATGCACCGTTACCGTTCCCATTAACCTTGGTCGCCTGGGCATTTGGCGGAGGAGGAGCCGCCTGATTATTCTGCTGCTGCTGCGGCTTGGGAGCCTCGGCCGGCTCCCTCTTCGGCTCGCCCATCACGTTCCCGTCGATCGCTCCGCGGGCCACGGCGGCCGCCTGGGCCTCCGGAGTCATCGCCTCGATCTTCTTCAGATCGACGATCTTCTCTAGGCCCTTGGAGAACTCCTTGATCACGGTATTGATGGTCTGGAAGATCTGGTCGCCTCCCTGGTTCTGGAGGGACTCCTTCTTGATCTCAATGATCTGCTGCTCAAGGTTGTTGCGCTGGTCCATCGCCTTTTCCTTGAGCTTGTGCTCGCGCTCCAGGTTTTCGCGCTCGCGCTCGAGCTCCTTCTCCAGGCGCTCGTTCGACTCGGCGATATGGGCTGCGGTCGTCTGGTTGACTTCCGAGATGCGCTTCTCGGTCTTCTCCTGAATCTCCTTCAGCTCCTCGCGGTTCCGCTTGAGCTCCTCCTGGAGGGCCTCCTGGCGCATCTTGTGCTCATCGCGGATCACCTGGAGCTTCTTGTCCTCGAGCTCCATGAGCATCTTGCGCTCTTCCTTCGCGGCGGCTTCGCGCGCGGCGGTCTCCGCCTTCAGGCGGTCGAGTTCGCGCTCGTGGGCCCCGCGGGCCTCGTCCTGCCGGCGCCGGTAGTCCGCGTCGATTTCGCGCTGCCGGCGCTCCCACTTGGCTTCCTCGTCCTTCCGCTCCTCTGCCCGGCGCCGTTCATCTTCCTGATATTTCTGCTGCCAGGCCGTCTGCTGCTCCTTCAGGAAGTTCGTCATGAACGAGTCCGGGCCGTTCGAACGCGATTTTTCGAGCTGCTCGATCGTCTTTTCGTGCAGCGTTCCCATCTGCTTGATCGCTTCGGTCGTCGCGGCGGCCGCGGCATCCGCCATCGAGTTATGGCGATAATCGTAGGCACCGGGATCCGGGCGGTTATAGTAGGACGGCGGGGCATAAGGACGCGCCGGACGCCCGTCGTCCTCCTCCCCTCCCCGGTCCCACGGACGCTGCTGGGACATCCAAGGACGCTGGAAGCCAGAGCGTCCCTGTCCCTCTAAACTGGAGACCGTCCTCTTCGGTATCTTCGGCGGCCCATAAGCGGCGCTCGCCAGGACTTCATGCTCGACGGGAGGCTTGCCGGGTTCCGAACGGATCACCTTGTAGAGGCCTTCCCCGTAAATTTCACAGATGCGCTCGCGGCTCATCTCGCCGTAGTGCTCGCCCAGGATCCCGTCGTTCGGAATCTTCCGCTCGACGACCGTCTTCACCTGCTGGAGAGGATTCTGGAATCCCGAAATGCTTCCATAGATCGGACGGCCGCCGTACCAGCCGTCGCCCACGGGAGCTGCCGCGGGCGGCGTTACATAAACCGGTTGCGCAGGCACGGTTTGAGCCGTCGGTTGAGGCGCGGGCGCCGCTTGAGGCGCGACTGGCGGCACTACCGGAGGGGCAGCTACGGCTGCTTGAGGCGGAACCGGCATGACCGGAGCCTGGATGCTTCCCATCGCCACGACTTCCGGAGAGGTCGACCTGAAGGCAGGAAGATCCGGAACCTTCCCGGCGTTGACCATGGTCCGGATGTAGCCGCTGACGCGACGAGGCTCGACGTTGAGTTCGCGCGCGATCTCAGAAATCCCGATATTCTGAGAGGCCTGATAGAGGATGCGCTCCTTCTGCTCGGCGGTGAAAGGGCGCTTGGATCCTGGCATCGTTTTCTCCCGGCGACAACCACTGCGACGGAAAAAACTGCGATGCCTTGAGAACGTCTACCTCAACAAACTACGTTACGCTGGTAGACTCCGGGGGAGGAGTCGATGTGATTTATAACCGCGCAATCGTGCCAAGTCAAGCAGAAAATGCAAAAAATTCTTCTCGCGCTCCCGGACCCCTCCCACACCCGAAGGACCGCATCCCGCGGAGGACTCCATCCTTCCCGTGCGTGCGCCGCCGCGCCCGCGCTCTCCTATAGATCCCGCTGCGCCGCTTTTCCTTTTTTCTTCCCCCTCCTATAGATCCTCTTATGCCCCAGGCGGCCCTTCCAGACTCCTCTTCCGCTCCCTCTCGATCTCATCCGCTTCCCGCCTCATCGTCTCCACCAGGTAAAGCATGGTGCTCCTTAGGGAATCGTAGCTCGCATTCCCCTCCACAGATTCCACCGAAGCCTCCAGGTACGTCGCGTTCAACCTCAGCATCTTTATTTTTGTCTCCTCTCCTATAGAAGAAACATCCAGCTTCGACTGGCGCTGGTTCGAGCCGTAATTCCCCATCTTCTCAAAAGCAAAGAACGCCTCCTTCCGGGCCGAATCGATCCACCCGATCGCGCGCGCCGCCCGGCTCCGCACCTCGTCATCCAGCGTCTCCGACTCCAGGAGTTCGTGCAGCTTCCGGATCGACCCTTCCGCCCACCGGAGCGATGCATAGACGTGCTCCACCCACGGCGTGTATTCGGGAGTATTCACAGCTCGAAATATCCTCTTTCCACCCCCCAAGCCTCCACCCTGTCGTAAATCTCCTTTTTAGTCAGCTTCTCACACTCGTTGCAGAGCGAATAGCTCGTCACTCCCGACTTTTTGTACTCCTTCGCCGGAAACCAAAGCCCGATTATCCGCAGCGTCTTCCGTTCCCTCGGCCTATTACACCCCACACAAAGATAGTTAGCGATGGTCTTAAGCCATTCGCAGTGTCGGTTTAACAGTTCCTCCGGATCGCTTGGATTTAACCCGCCTGCGTTCAACACGCCGGGACTCGGCTGATCACCTGGATTCGGCTGACTACTTAGATTCATTGCCCCCTCCATTACAAATCTCCCTTCCATAGGAGATCAGTCTCACGCCAAAAAAGACCGTTTTCCTGCGAAATTCGCTCAATCTCCTAGCGGACCTATAGGACACGCCTACTCGCCTCCTAGCACCCGCCCATCTATAGGTCCCGCCCCTTTTTTTACGTTCACCATCTCTCCTATAGGTGTCCATAGGAAACCTTCAATTCCGCTCTCCTTTTAGCCCCATCACACCTATAGGACCTCATGAAAACCCCTCCAACCTACGCCGCACCCTGCATTTCCCTCACTTCCACAGGCATCAGGTTCCATAGATTGACCTCGTCCATCGCCTTCTTCCCCTCAATCAACTCCTCCCGCGTGATCTCCACCGACAACCACGGAGCCACCTTCACCGGCCTCACCGAAATCACCACATGCCCATCCGGGAAACCGTACACCACCTTCGCCCTCACCTCGATCACCCGCTCCAGATCTCCTTTCCCATCCTTCCGCTCCTCCTCCGCCTTCATGTCCCATAGGTACGCCTCATCAAAAACCTTCTTGATCGTGGGGATCGCTTCTGAAGGAACTGTGACAGGCACACTTAGTCCTATGGGAGTCATGATCTTAAGCTCACACCGGCCATCCTTGTAGCCGTAGAAGAGCTTCACTTTGGGTGAAAGATCTCTTTCGAAGGGTTCTTTTGCCATCCTCCCTCCCGTCCTATAGGACATGCTGCCCGATCCACCTCTCTCAGGCGTCTGCTTCACCGGACGCCAGGCGCGCACACCTAACCCATCTCTCAGTTTTCGGTTTGGATTTAACGCATTTCCCCGGGCTAAGACGACCTGGGACTCGTCTCGGATCGATTTCGCGCTTCCTGGAGGCTTTTCCGCCGCTGCTTTGCTCTAGCTGAAGAGGATCGATCCCACGATGCTCGCCGCGGAAATCCCTACCGCAAGCCACGGAAATGCCGTCCCTGTCTCCGCTTCCAGACTCGCCTTCGCCGGCGGCTGCGGAACATAAAACCCCTGGCTCTGAACATAAGGCGCCAGGCTCGGCTCCGTCACCCTCGGCGCCGCACAATACGACGGATAATACGTCCCGTCCTCGCAGATGATCCCACCGTCCGAAACCTGCGCGCAACTCTCCGGCGGCGCCCCTTCGGCAGGAAGATCCGGGCACGGCAGATGCTGACGCTGGGCCTGGCTGTACGGAGTCGTTTGCAGCGGTTGCCCCAGCAAATTCACCACCCGATATCTCATCTCAGTCCGCCTCCCAAATCATCGGCTTCAATCTGCGTCCCCCGTGCGCTCTTCCGCACTCGCTCACCACCCTGATCGGCCCTTGAATGAGAACCGAATATTCCCTAAATATCTTCCCCGCCCAGTAGTCACTCGCCAGTTTCCACCTCTCGAAACTTCCCCGAAGCCCATTCCAATCTTCCACCAGTTTCCCCACCCACCCCTCATCCACCGAAACACGCTTCGAGCCCCGCTCGCCCACAATGTGGTAACAATACTCTCCCCACCCTGGAGGCTCGGGAGTCTCGATCTCGGTGAATGCAAACCATTTTCCGCTGGCAACATCCCCCTCCCTCACGCGCCCCGTCATCCTCGGGATCGGAATCCCCACCACCGAACACAGCCGATCCGGCGCTTCCGGAAAATGTTCCTCCCTCACTTCCTCCAGAAAACCCTCCACCTCCTGCTCCTCCCGCGTTCCCCCTCTCAACGCCTCCGCGTTCAGCCCACAAAATTTCCTCGTGTCCACAACGCTCCCCACCTCAAGCTTTTCGTTCGTGTAGAGCACGATCGGCATGCCGCGATTCTATCATACTCACCCACCGAATCCAGCCCCTCTCTCCACCACTCAAAACCGTCGAACACAATTCCTAGTGACTCCTAATTCGCTGACACACAAAAAGCGATCAAATTTTTAAGAGAATATGAACGAATCGCCTTGACTCTTTTTTCCTCAGGGATACACTTTGACCTGCGCACTGAACCGGAGAGAGCGAAATGGTCCGCGAATCCCGAAAGCCGTGCCGTCGTTCCGCCTCGCCTTCTTCCTCCGTGTTCAGTGCGCAGACCGAGCACGTCTGGATCAAGCGACCGAACGCGCGCGGCGGCATGGCTTTCGTGGTTCCCGGATTCCCAAGGGACCTCGAGATGCGTCGTTAAACGAATTCTGAAGTCTTGGAGTGTGAGAGAGGATCCGGATGGCTCCCCCGGCCGTTCCTCAAATATCGGCTAAGGAGTTCCTTCAGGCGATTTGGGGCGATGAGAAGGGCGTAGCAGAACTCACCATCATCGGCTCGAAACTGCGCAAAGAGGGCTTCAAGGTCGCGTACCCCTTCTCCTACCCGGACTCCATCGACAGCTTCCTCTCCTCCGCTACCAATCACAACCGCTCGAACAACGTCTACATGGGCGTCTGCCTCCGCCGGGAAAAATGGGCCTCAAACTCCCGCGGCACCGAAGCCCTCGCCCTCTCCTCAGGCTGCATCTGGGCCGAATTCGACTTTGCCGACCAGGGCCACAAAGGCAAAACCGTCCCCGAGGAAATCGCCCGGAAAGCCCTCCTCGAATTCCCCCGGAAACCTTCCATCATCGTCCGCTCGGGAGGCGGTATCCAAGTCTTCTGGCTCACCAAGGAGCTCGTCACCGGCAACGATCTCTGGCACCTCAAGGCCATCAACCGGGCCCTCGCCAAATTCTTCGGCGCCGATACCCAGTCCATCGATCTCGCCCGCGTCCTCCGCATCCCCTGGACCACAAATTTCAATTACGATCCCGTACGAACCGTCGAAATCTCCTGGTGGCATCCCGAATTCCGCTACAACCTGGATGATTTCGACTTCCTCCCGATCGAGGAAGAACGCCGCTTGGTCGGAGCTCCCGTCTCACCCTCCGCCTCCCCGACTCCCTCTTCGCCAGCTACCCCCAAGGCCGATGCCACCCCTTCCGAGACCTTCCTCCAACAGGCTGCCTCCCCGGAAGGTACTCCAGATCCCCTCCCCACCCCCACGATCGAACTCCCCGAGGAAACCATCCAAGAACTCGGCAAACTCGTCTCCCAGATCTGGATCGAAGGCGATCGCCACAATATGGCCATGTCCGTCGCCGGCTGGTTCATCCGGACCGGGGTCAAGGAAAGCTGCACGAGAAAAGTCGTCGAAATTGCCTCTGAACTCAACAAAGGCGACACGAAAAAAAGGCTCAAGGACGTCGCGGATACCTACAAAAATCTGAATCTCAAGGGTCTTACCGGCAGGAAGCATATCGAAGAACTCATCCACGACAAGCACCCGGAAGGCCCGATCCGGGCCAGCTACGAAAAACTTTTGAAGAGCATCAATACCCGCCTTCCCAGGAAAAAAGGCCATCGCCGAGACGAACAACCCGTCGACTTCAAGTTCCTCCATCTCATCCAGTTCAAGTCCCAGCCATCCCGTTGGACCGTTACTCTCGAAAGGGAGGCCAAGGAATACATCATCACCCTGGACAACTCCCGCTTCTCAAAATTCAAGGACTTCCGTCAGGAAGTCCTTGACCAACATGGCCTACCCCTTACCTCGGACCTTCACGATTCGGAGTGGATGACCATGATCGACGAGGCCAAGAAGAACAATCTTTACGAAGAAAAGGAGGCTCCAGAGGACTCCCGGCCGGCCGGAGCCATCGAACTCGCCCTCGAAGAATTCCTCGCGGAAGCCAAGAAGGACCCGGATGTCGGGCTCCTCAAGAAGTACCCCGGGTTCGACGACGAGCACCAGTTCTTCAAGTTCGCCACGTTTCACGAGTTCATGGGCGAAACCGATGCCAAAATCACTAAAAATCACCTTCGGGAGAAGCTCAAGGACATGGGCTGGAAGAGCGATACAAAACGCTTCAGCAGGGGCGGCGGCGTCCAACGTCTCTGGATGAAGTCCATCATCCAGGGTGGAGGAACAAACGGTAACGGGAACGGTCACGGGACCCCCTCCCCAACCACCCCAGCCGTTACCCCTTCCGACCATAAACCCACCCCGGTAGTCGTACCTGAGGACCCCACTGAGGACCTTTTTCCCGTAGGAAACGCTCCAGATGCAGATTCGTAAGGATTTAACCAAAACACGTATGCGCGCGCATACGCGAGGACATAATTCGTCAATGGTAAAATCGTATATAAGCCGTTACAGCGTTACAACGTTACATCATAGGAGGAATCCGTCACAGTAACGTAACACACGCCGTAACGGTGTTACACTTATCCGGCGCGCATAAGGACTTGTTACCTTGTAACGTTACGTCTCGCGTATGCGCGCGCATACATGATTCTTAAAAGTGAGAACGTATGCCTTTGGAACGAGTAGTATGGGGCCCTCCTGGTACTGGGAAGACGTCAAGTGCTATCACATTGGTACGCAATTGGATGGAATCTGGAGTCGATCCGACGAGGATCGCCTTCTTAGCCTTCACGAAAGCCGCGGCGAAGGCTGCTGCGGTGAAGGTCTTTGAAACTGAAGATGATACACGGATGATCCAGATGTTTCCCTACTTCCGGACGGTTCACAGTCTCTGTTGGAGGGGGCTCCATAAGAACCGGGCGGACGTTCGGTTGATCAATACCGGCGACATGAAACAGTTCGCCAAGGTCTTCAGTATGGACGGGACCTATTCGGTCTACGATTGGGAAGACCTAGCCGAGGTTTACGCCCAGATGAAGAACCAAGGTCGTACGGAATGGGATACCGCGCTCGCAGCGTACCAAATGACCCGAACGAAGGCCCAGTCGGTCGACGATCTCGACAAGGCCCGGGTGATGCCGAACAACGAAGGACTTATGATGCTGGGAGTCCAGAACATGGGGCTCAACATCTACCAGAACTTCGTGGAGAAATACGAGAAGTTCAAACTGGCGGACGGCCTGATCGACTTCACGGATATGCTGGAGTACGGGGTCCGGGAGATGCCTGCCTTCGATGACATCCGATACGTGCTGTTAGACGAATGCCAAGATCTTTCTGGGATCCATCACCTCCTAATCGACCGCGTACTTTCCAAGGCAGAAGAGATCTGGTGGTTGGGGGACGACGACCAGGCTATCTACAAGTGGAGCGGCGCGAGCGCTGAGCTTTTCCTCGAGAGAGCGAAGCGTGCGTCTATCCAAATCCAGCTTCGCCAAACGAAGCGTTTTGGGCAAAACATCGTGAACTTCTCTACGCAGATTATCAATCGTGTGGCTCATCGACATCCCAAGGAGATCATTGGGGTGAGTGGACGGGAGGGGAGGATTCTGGTGACCGGGACGTTTGAGCCGATGCCTGGGGATATCATGATCCTGCACCGGCATGTCCTGGGGTGTCAGAATGTGGCGCAGGCTTATATCGATGCCGGGCTTCCATTTAGAAATGAGAGAGGGCTAGATCCTTTGTCGTTCACGAAAAGGATTCGGATCTGGGAGGCTATTCAGGATCTTTCCGCAGGAAAGACCATTAGCGGGTCCCAGGCAGCGGTCCTTATCGAGGATGGGATGAAATCCCATATTGTCGATGAGGGAACGAAAATCAAGGTCGACCTGCTGGTGAGGGGGGCAAAAAGCAGGTTGGAGGAGAAGGTGAAAGGGGCGGTGAGCTTGCAGGATCTGGTGCAGGCGAAGATTCTGACCGGGGAAGGGGCTCGCGTGATTGCGGAGAGAAACTATCAGGTCCTGAACTATACGAACGATTTTAGGTACTACGATCGATTGAGCGCGAACGGGTATGCGCTGGAATACGAGGGTGAGGACGAAAGGAAGATTCCGAGGATCACGACGATTCACGGGGCGAAGGGGCGACAGGCGGAGCAGACGGTGGTGTTCACGGAGATGAGCGGACGGTGCTGGGAGGACTTTGAGACGGAGCACCGGCTGGCTTATGTGGCGGTGACCCGGACGGAGACAGACGTGAATATTTGCTGGGAAAACCGGGTGAATTGGGCGAAGGATTTTTATGACTATCCGGTTCCTGAAGAAGTGCCGAACCCGGAGCAAGTAGGTTAGAGATGGAAATCCGGATCGGCAAGGAGGTCTTCAAAACGAAAAAGGAGCTCCTGGCCAGGATCAAGGGGATGCTTCATGCGGCGACTTTGGGCGTAGAACTTGACCCTCCGGAGCATGTTTTTCTGCTGGAACTGGTGAAGCGGCATCCAGAGGGGGAGAGGAAGATCGGACCTGGGGTGAAGGCGTTCCGGGTGACGACCTCGGAATATGGGAATCGGTGCTTCGAGGTGATCCGGGTGGATGGGACGGAGACGGATTTTAGTTATCTCAAGTGCGTGACGGAGCCATCGGAGCTGGGGGATTTCAGGAAGGCGCTCAGGAGGGCGGTGGAGCGGCAGATTTGGGAGGCGAAGGAGAAGGTGTTTTTGTGGGACGAAGAGATCGAATGCCCGGTGAGCGGAGAGAGAATGACCAGGGAGCAGGCGGTGGTGGAGTACGTGGGGGAAGATTTTGAAAGTATTCTCATGGAGTTCATGGAAGTCGAAGGATTGGAAAAGCATGATCTCCCGCTGGGGCCGTGGATAGAGGGGAAGAGGGAAATTGCGGATCCAAACCTAGAGGACCGGTGGAAGGCCTTCCATGAGAGCAGGGCGAAATTCCGTGTGCTGAGTTTAGGTGAACAAAAAAGACAGAAGAAAAAGGAGAGTGTGTCCTAATCTGACACACCTAAAGAGTATAAGGGGATAGAAGCCCGAGTGGCTCACGAGTCCGAGGTTGGGAGATCGTGATGCCGGAAGAGAGTTGGTCATGGCGGTTATCCACTCCTCCGGATCATATCTAAACAGCCTCGAGCGAACAGTGCGTGTGATTTTGGTTTGAGGTGAATTGGAAGGAGAGGAGAAGCTATGGCGAGTTTTAACAAGACCATCGTGATGGGGAACCTGACGCGGGATCCGGAGCTCAGGTACACGCCGAGCGGAGCGGCGGTGTGCGACATCGGTATCGCCGTGAACGAGAAGTACACCGACAAAGGGGGTCAGAAGGTGGAGAATGTCCACTTTTTCGATATTACGGCCTGGTCCCGGACGGCCGAGCTTGTCGCCCAGTTCTGCAAGAAGGGCAGCCTGATCCTGGTCGAGGGGAAGCTGACGCAGGACCGGTGGGACGACAAGCAGACCGGGAAGAAGATGTCCAAGGTGAAGATCGTGGCCGAGCGCGTGCAGTTCCTGAACACCCGTGGAGGAGGGGGCTCTCAGGATGGGAATCAGTCCCAGGAGCCGCTCGTGACGCCGGATACGGAGGACGTTCCGTTCTAGGCTGAGGGCCTAAGGAGCACCCTGGAGAGGAGCAGATGGTGGCGCTGAAGGATGAGCTTGCACTCAGAAAGGAGAAATGCTTTCTCTGCAACTGGATTTTCCGGGACCTTGAGAAAAACGAGGTTCTGACGAAGTATCCGATCTCTGTAGTGGATGGGAGTTCGCAGTTTCCCGTGGAGGGGAAGGTGAAACACCTTTTTCTCGAGGGTCTGTGGATGCCGGATCTGGCGATTGCGCCCGCGGAGGTTGTGAAGCAGGCCAAGACGGATCTGAATTTGTAGACCTAGATAAGTGAACACGGTATACTTTGACTGAAGTTGGGTCGAAGTCCGTGGGAAACAGAAGGAGAGAGCATGACGGAAGAAAAGCAGGACTCGACCGATTTCGAGCTGATGGACCGCGAGGATGAGGAGCAGATCCTCGGCGAACTCCGCGGTGTTCCTGCCGAGAAGTTCATCTACAAGAACTCCCGCGGCCAGCCCGAACTGTCCTATGCGGGCACGAAGTGGGCTGTGAGGGAAATGGCGAGCCAGGGGGAAGCCATTCGCCTCGAGCTTCCCGATGTCAAGCGATGCCCGATCGATCCGGAGTACATCACAGTCAACATCATCGGGAAGCGCATCAAGATCGACCGGGATGCCAACTGCGAAACCCTCCTGGATACGAACGTGGGTTCCGCGCGTGGGTGGATCAAGCAGAAGCTGAAGAACGGGGATATCGTTCCGGACGAGTTCTTCTACAACAAGACGGTCTCGAAGGCGGCCAGGAACGTCCAGCAGGCCCTGATGCCCTCGGAGTTCAAGCGTAAGATCATCCAAGTTCTGCTTAAACAGCAGAACGAGGGAGGAGGCGGAGGGAGCCGGCCTCCCGGGCGTCCTCAGGGAGGGCCTCCCGGGCGTCCGCAGGGTGCGCCTCCCGGAGGAGGTGCGGCCCGTGCGCCGCAGAACCGACCCCCGGGCCCGAATGGCGGGGGTGGAGCGCCTGCGGGAGCGCCAGCCCGGACGACTGCGCCCGCTCAGCGGCCCCCGGTTCCAGGGGGACGGCCTGCAATGGGTGGGTTTGCCGGAGAGGCTCCTTTCCCAGCGTCTCCCTCACAAGGTCAAGCACCTGCTCCTCCGCCACGGCCGCCGCAGCGGCCGCCGGCCCCAGCGCAGCAGGCTCAGCGTCCGGCGGCACCTCCCCCGCCGCCGCAACAACGTCAGGCGCCGCCCTCGCGCCCGGCCTCAGGGCCGGTGCCGGGGGTGGCGCATCAGACGCAGAGCCCGCCGGGGCAAGCACCTCGGCAGGCGGCGATCGACGTCCTTCAGCAGCGGTTCGAGATCGTCCTGAAACAGGCGGTCCAGACGAACGACCGTAATGTAGCCCTGGGGGTTCTTCAGCAGTTGACCGGCTACCAGCGGCTCAACGATCTCCCGAAGGAGCTGATCGAGGAGCTGGGACCGATCCTGCACAGGGTGGCCAAGCAGGATCTGAAGCTGGAGAACGGGGTGATTTCGGATCCGGTGACGGGCGAGTATCTCTATCCGAAGCCGGAGCCGCAGTATGAGGAGCCTCCTCAGCAGCAGGCGGAACAGCCTGCGGCCGCGCCAGCCGAGGAGCCGATGTTCTAGGGGAGGGTGGGGAAGTGGCTGCGCCCATGAGAAACCTCTCGGTCACGAAGATCGAGAAGTATCTTTTGTGTCCCCTGAGTTTCCGCTACCGATACGTGGATAAGATTCCGGAGACATCGAGTGGCGTGGTCCATTCTGGGCGCGTGGTTCACGAGATTATCGAGCATGCACTAAAGGAATGGGCGAAGCAGGGGACTTATCCAGACTGGAAGACCTTGGACGATATGTACGAGCCGGTCTGGGAGCAGAAGGTGAGGGAGGAAGAGGAAAAGGAGTCCTTCATCGGCTGGCAATGGAATGTGGAGGATCCGGAGGAGAAGGTGCGGGCGGAATGCCGGCCTCTCGTGAGGTTGGCCAGGGAAGAGGTGATGCCGAAGCTTCGGCCGATGATCGTGGAAAGCGGTCCGGTTGTGGAGTATCGGGTGGATCTCGAATTCAAGAGCGACGTGGGGCCATTTTCGATGCTGGGATACATCGATCTTCTGGACGACACCGGACTTCTTTCGGACTGGAAGACGACGAAGAAGGTGTCGGACCGAGCGAAGAAAGGGTGGCTCCAGGCGGCTTCTTATAGTTTCTGGGTTTATCCGATGATCGGAGAGGAGGTCGTGAGGTCCCAGAAGATCTTCCTGGTGAGGGAGGAAGGAAATCCTCATGTCGAATATGCGCCGACTGAGGTCGGACCGCTTCACCGTAAGTGGTTTGCAGATCTGGCAGCTCAGATTTGGAAGTCTATTTACTACGAGGTTTATCCGGCAAGATCTGAAGGATGGCATTGTTCACCGAAGTTTTGTCCTTATCACGGGCCATGCCAGGAAGGAATTTATAAGGAAGTTGAATGAAGTCTAAGACGTGTGCTTATTGTGGTCGAAAGTTCTTCGAAAAAAGAAATCCGAATAAGAGCCGTCATTATTTTTGTTGTGATCTTTGCTACAGAAGGAGTAGATCAGGGAGAGGTAGGGTAATTAAGTCTTGTAAAATTTGCACTAAAAGAATGTCCGTAGGTAAGGCAAATTATGCAAGAGGGCGTGGCAGATATTGTAGCAGGCGTTGTCAAGATAAAGCACGCTCTATTAATAAAAATAGGCCATGTAGATACACTTGTGAAAACTGCAGAAAGATTGTCTGGGTTACGCGATCGAAGAAACGATATAACAAGTGTCGATTTTGTTCTGTTCAGTGTCAGAAGGAGCTTACAAAGAAAAAATATAGGAGAATTTGTAAGCGGTGTAAATTGCCATATGATTCGAGAAAACACGGGAAGTTTTTTTGCTCAAGACGTTGTATGTTCCGGCATCGTGGTCCAACCAGTATTGAGTTGAGCGTCAAAAATATACTTAAGAAAGAAAATATTAGGTTTGTCACTAATTCAAATCCATTGAGAGGATTTACATTTCCAGATTTTCTTCTTAGGCCTGAGAAGCTTGCGATTTATGTGGATGGAAATTACTGGCATAGTAAAAGTAAGAAAAAAGACAGTCTTCAATCAAAGGTCTTAAGGGCCGTCGGATTTAAGGTTCTTCGATTTTCGGAGACTGAAATTAAACAAGGAATTGATAAGGTTCGGATGAAAATTCTCAAGGAGCTTCGGTGACCGTTATCGAGCGGCCGACGTCCGAACGGCTTCTTGACGGAGCGCGGCAGATCGGAAATTTCTTCAGGGCCGGAGAGCGTTGCCAGACGATGGGCTGGATGATCAAATTTGCGGAGGGAGCGGAATCCTGCGAGGTGCTTCTTGAGCCGCAGGAGCTTTGCAAATGCGGGGCGAAGGCGACGCGGTTCTGCAAGGCGAAAGTGAAGTGGCTGATGCTGTGTCTGGAGGAATCGAGGGAGATCTTTGCCGGGGAGTTCGGGCTTGCCTGGACGATGATGGGCAAGGAGTGGGATGCGACGGGGCTCACGCTTTCATGGGAGGTTCCGGAGATCGGGGTGGTCATGGTGGGACCGAAAAGCGGGATCACGATGAAAAATCTGATCGAGCTCGGGGCGGATCCGCTGTCCGGACGCACGACGCTCAAGCTGATGAAGTCGTTTCCGGGGGCGAAGATGGAGTTCGAGAAGGTAGAGGAGAAGGGGGAAAAGGAACGGAAGGTGGCGGTGGAAAAAGTTGGCGGCATCGGGTAGAGGGAGGTTGAAGTGGATAAATGGAACGCGCTCTTGCATGGCTGTTCGGACGGCATGACAGTGCTGAGCTACGGGCTCCCGTGGCTTTTTCTTGCGGGTATTGTGGTTGCTGTACTGACCAAATTTCTCAGAGACCGTGCGGAAGAAAGAAGAAACCGGATTTTCAGGCGGATCGATCCGGTCTCCTGCGATGAGTTCGCCAGGCGGTGCGAAGGGCGTGCAGATGTCAGGCAGACGGTGACGGTGAATGCCGGGTTCACGCCTTGGTATACGCCGGTCCATCCTCCCGAAGAGGGGGTGGAGTTTGAGGTCTACCGGAAGGACCTTCTCCGGATGGTGGACGGAGATCTGACGCTGGATGAGTTTGTGGATATTTGGAGAGGAAGGAAGGTCAAGAAGCGGCCGGCGGTGAAAGCCGAAGCGACACAGCCGACGCTTGAAATTTTTCATCATATTCAGGGGACGTTTATCAAGGGACTCCTTAAGGAATGGGGAATTCATCTCAAGGCTAAGGGTGATCCTGAGACGTTTACCGGGATGTACTTGGAATGGATGCGGGACCCAGAAGATTATGTAGCCCGGGAATTCACAACGGCCTTTGCAAATTTCATCCAAACCAAGGATTGGTTCCAAGTCCTCGCAGTGATCTGGGGATATATTCCAGAGGACCTCAAGCCGGCATTTTTGACCGAAGAGGCGATGAAGTTTTTCGAAAAGTTCCGGGCGGATATCACCCAAAGGATCAGGGAGTATTGGGAGGGCTGGCTCCTGGTAGAGAAGGCCGAGAAAGGAAGCGGCCACGTTCACTCCTGGATCAATGATGGGCATGGGCAGGACAGATGCCCGTGTGGAATTCCCCATCCGAGTGGAGTTGTCAGACCTTGGAAGCCGTCGCTCGTGGAGAAATACACGCCGGGCGCCTGGGTGCGCGTCAGGCGTCGCACATCTCCCGCTGTGGGGCTCCTGGGAAGGATCTCGAAGGTTCTTGAGCATGAGATCAGGGTTGAGGTCTGGGACACCGAGGGGAATTCCTTCTTCATCGGCCTTTCGGATGGAGAGTTCGACTATCCGGCGTATCCAAAAACGGGCGAATGGTGGAAGATGAGCAAGTGCGTAAAGCCCACCTGCAAGGACGACCCATTTGATCAAAACAAGGAGTTCATCTCCGGCCCGTTCGAAATGAAGGTTGACGTAGTTCCCGGAGACCCTCATGTGGTGAGAGTCCGCTGCGGCTGCCTCGAGCCTGTCAATTTTTGGAGAGGACTCTGATGGAGTACGACGAAAAGAAGCATCCGATGATCTGGAAGCGGAAGAGCACGCGCGGCTATTGCTTTACGGCGGAGATTCCGTGCCGGATTCTCGAGATGAAGAAGAAAGTCAAGATCGCGGCGCTGCTCGTGGATGGCCGGGAGAGAAATCATTGGGTGGAGGAAGAGAGCCTGAGGCACAGTCCGTGCATGTGCTTCGGGCGTTGCAAGGCTCTCGATAGATTCAGAGGAAAAATCGTGAGGAAGCATGAGGAGCCGCGTGAACCTCGCGCCTTTGGCGACATGGGAACGCATAAGTACAACGGCTTCGAATTGAGGGAGAAGATCGGGATATTTTTGACGAGCGAGTGTTCGTACGGATGCGGCTGCTGGATGGGGAAGAGCATGTCCGGGGGCCCGCCGGGGATTGATCCCTTCGGAGCGTGTCCCAAGGCGCCGGCGATGGTGAAGGCATGATGCCGATCGAGATCCGGTGTAAGTATCCCCGAGGGAACATGGCGTCCTGGGCTTCAGCTAAGCAGGCCCTCCGGATTTATCTTCAGCCGGAAATGAGGAAGTGGATCTTCGCGCGGCCGTTCCTGCCCATTTGGTTGGTTCGCTGCAACGCCTGGGCTGGGATGAACTGGGGGAGCATCTGATGAAAACGATGTTACGTCTAGTCGCCTGGCTGGGGAGGAAAGCCCAGGGCAGGTTGAATGTCATCGAGGATAGGGAAGCGCTGGAGAGGGCACTAAAGCCCGGCACTCTGGTCGTGCTGAGCAAGTGCAAGTGCAAGTCGGATCATTGTGGGATCTGGCGGATCGAGCATTACAACCTCGATGCGAATGATTACAAAGTTGTCCGAGAAGGAGACGGGGCTAAGGATTACGCCAAGCTGGATTCGATGGAGATCGTCTCGACGACCTGAGGTGGATACTGGAGAGGTCGTCGAGGCTCCCTTGATCGTGGAGGTAATCAAGTCTCATAAATTTATCTACTCCACAGAAAAGCAGCTCCAGGAAGGAATCGCCCAGGTCCTTCATGAAAAAAACATTCCCTTCGAACGGGAGAAAAGAATCAGCGAGAAGGAAGTGATCGACTTCCTGGTGGCTGGGGGGATTGGGCTCGAGGTGAAGACGAAGGGAAGTCCATCGGAGGTGGCGAGGCAGCTTCTGGGATACGCGGCCTGTCCGGGCGTGAAGGAGCTCATGCTGGTGACGGGACGCTATGCGCTCGGGAAGCTGCCTAAGGAGCTTTTGGGAAAGAGGCTGAGCGTCGTGGCGCTCTGGGAGAATTTTCTTTAGAGGAGGAAGAATGGTCTCCGTGACGAGTGAAATTACGGTTCTTGACGGTGTTTCCGTGACCTACACCAATTGTGGGCACTGCGGAGCTTTCCCTACGAGCTCTGAGATCGATGCAGCCCTTAAAACCATGGACCGGTGCGACTACACCTGCACGATCTGCTCAGGAAAGATCAAGTGGGTGAAAGCCGAGATCCATCATGACCCTCGACAGAAGGCTCCGCTTCACGAATGGTTCGCCTCTGGATCGTTGGAGCCCTACGTCGACATGAAATCCTTGGTCAACTGCAATATTGAGGGGGGTCCTCAACAAGTGGGATTTAAGGCGCATCTTTCCTGTCTTCTCCGGGTTATTCCGAACATTCAGAAATCCTAGTCGATGGCGCGGATTTTCGGGAAAGTCTGGCTTCTGGACGGGAAGTGGCACATCGAGGGGGAACCTCACCTGCTTCTTCGGGCGAAGAGAATCTTTGCCCGCATCTGGGCGGCGGAGCACGGCGTGGTGAGACTTCAGAACACGGATGAGGTCTGTCGGGAGATCGTCTGGTTTCTCGGGCGCTATCCGATGGATGTTTCTCCGGGAGACCGGAGGATCCTGAACCGGGGAAGCGAACGCCACATCGAGACGATGGCGACGCTCGATCAGCTCATCGACCAGAACTATACCGGGCGGGAATTCAAGATGGGTCTCCCGCCGCGGGATTATCAGAAACTGGCGGCGAGTATTTTGCTTGAGCGCGGATTCTTGTTGCTGGCCGACGAGCTCGGAACGGGGAAGGCGCAACCTCTCGATGCAAAAGTGTTGACCCCTTCCGGGTGGAGAAAGATTGGAGATCTTAAGAAAGGGGATGAGATCATCGATCCTGATGGGGGAATTTCTGAAATAACAGGAATCCATCCTCGGGGGGCAAAGGAAGTCTTTAAGGTGGAGATGGCGGATGGATTCTCCACGGAATGTTGTGACGAGCACCTCTGGCATGTTCAGGACACGAATGACAAGAATCGGGGTACGTCGAGAATTCTTCCTCTAAAAGAATTCCGGGAAAAGCTGGTCAAGTACATGGGAAGGAAGAAGGAAGCTCGGCATATGTATTTCCTTCCTTTGACCGCTGCCGTGGAATTCAAGGCGCAAGGGAAATTGCCGCTGGACCCTTATCTCCTTGGGGCGCTTCTTGGGGATGGCACTTTCAAAGAACATGCGGTCCTTATTTCAAAGAGCGATCAAGATTTTATAGAGGGGGTCAGGCTCAGGCTACCAGTGGGAGTTGAGCTTGTTCATGATCGTGGTTGTGATTGGAGGATCAGCCGAACTGCAGAGTCCGGCCCGAACCCTCTTCTCGAAACCATTCGGTTACTTGGGCTTGCCGGCCTCGAATCTCATGAGAAGTTCATTCCTGAGGTCTATTTCAGGGCCTCCAAAGGAGAGCGCCTTCAGCTTTTACAGGGGCTGATGGATACGGATGGAACATGCGAAAAGAAGCATGGGGTGACTTCGTACTCGACTTCATCCGAGAGGCTGAAGGACGGGATTCGGGAACTGGTGATGGGATTGGGTGGAGTGACCACTCTGACATCACGCATTCCAACTTACAAATATAAGGGAGAGAAGAAGAAAGGAAGGTTGTCTTACAACGTTTTTGTTCGGACTCCCTTCAATCCGTTCACGGTCAAAAGCAAAGCAATTCGGTGGGAGCCACAGAGGCTTTATAGGCCGATCCATTCGGCAACGTCTATGGGATTGAAGGAGACGGTCTGTATCTCGACTTCATCAAAAAGACAACTTTATGTGACAGATGGGTATATCGTCACTCACAATACCGTTTCGGCCCTGGCCGCGCTCACCGACAAGCGGACGCTGCCGGCGATCGTGGTGACACTGACGGGAACGATGCCGATGCAGTGGCAGAGCATGACTTGGCGCTTCATGCCGTTGCTGACGACTCACATCATCACGAAGGGGACGCCTTATGAGCTTCCCAGGATCAAAGGGAAAGGTCCTGATGTCATCATCGTCAATTATCACAAACTGAACGGTTGGGCGGAGACTTTGGCGGCTTATGGGCGGAGCGTTATCTTTGATGAATGCCAAGAATTGAGGAGAGCGGAATCGAATAAATACAAGGCGGCGGAACATATCTCGCGGCAGATGAGGTTCAGGCTGGGGGCCTCCGGAACTCCGATCTACAACATGGGGGGCGAGATCTGGAACGTGGTGAACGTGCTCCAGGAGGATGCGCTGGGCACCTGGCAGGAGTTCTTGCGGGAGTGGTGCTACGGGGAGAGGAGTTACGATGGGAGGGCTCCGGCGGTAAGGGATCCGAAGGCGCTGGGATCCTATCTTCGGGCCGAGCACATCATGCTCCGCCGGACGAGGAAGGAAGTGGGTCGGGAACTTCCTCCTCTCACCAAGATCCCGCAGTATATCGACAGCGACGAAAGCGCGCTCAATCAGGTCGCCGATTCGGCTTCTCAGCTTGCCAAGATCATCCTTTCGAACGAAAAGACGGCGGGATGGGACAAGATGAAGGCGACTGAGGAATTCAATCAGGTGATGAGACAAGCGACGGGGGTTGCGAAGGCGCCCTATATTGCCGATTTCATCCGCCTGATCGTGGATGGCGATGACGAGCCGGTGGTGGTCTTTGCGTGGCACCGGGCCGTGTACGACATCCTGCTTTCGAGGCTCACGGAACTCGCACCGGCGATGTACACGGGAACCGAGTCGGCGACGAAGAAGCAGGAGGCGCTCGATCGGTTCATGAAGGGGGAGACCAAGGTTCTTCTCATGTCGCTTCGTTCAGGGGTTGGGGTGGATGGTCTTCAGAGTATTTGCCGTACGGTGGTTTTTGCGGAGTTGGATTGGACCCCGGGAGTGCTCGATCAATGCATCGGCCGGGTGTTTCGGGACGGGCAGAAGGAGCCGGTGACAGCGATCTTCCTGGTCGCGGAGAGAGGGTCGGATCCGGTGATCGCGGAGACGTTGGGATTGAAGACCGCTCAGATCGAGGGTATCCGAGATCCGGACAAGCCTGTGGTCGAAAACAAGGTGAGTTCTGACCATATCCGGAAGCTGGCGGAACGGTATCTTCAAAAGGGATCGAAGAAGCAGGTCATCGAGTTTCCGAAGGAAGAGCCTGAAGAGGAGAAGGAAGAGGTCGAGAGCGCATGAAGCTCTTGACTATAGGTACATCTTCATGTACAGATACAGGTACAGGAGGAGTACATGAAGACCATGAGCGTGACTGAAGCGAGAGCTCACCTTCCTAAATTGGTCGATGAGGTCAGCGTCTTGAGGGGAGGTGTGCAGATTGCGCGTCGAGGAAAGCCTGTGGCCAGGATCGTTTCCGAAGATCTTTATGAATCCCTTCTGGAAACTCTAGAAATTCTTTCGGATGAGAAGTTCATGGAGGGGTTCAGGAAGGCTGTAAAGGACATTGAGAATGGCCGGGTGATCTCGACTGCGGAGTCGAAGAGGAGGCTGGGTCTTTGATTTTCAAAACCCAGGTTTCCTCCCAGGCTCATCGGTGTCTTGAGGCCGTCAAAGATAAAAAAATTGTGAGAGAGATCTTCGAGACCTTCGAAGGTCTGGCTAAAAATCCACTATCCAAGGGGAAGGCTCTTCAAGATACGCTTGAGGGGTATAGAAGCATTCAAGCATGGAGAGGTCGATACCGGATCCTGTACCAGGTGAAGGACGACGCCGTGATTATGGTTATGGTGGGGAAACGGCTTCCAGGCAAAAAGGATGATATTTACGCAGTCGCTCAAAGGCTTGTGAAAAACATGAAGAGATTGGAAGGGTCTCGTGAGTGAATCATGACATCGGGAGAGTTCAACGGGCTTCCTTGGCATGAGGTTGCCGATCGGGACAAGGGTCATCGCTGCGGGGAGTGCGGAAGGTTTCTGAAGGTATATCAGCGCCGGCTGTCCCGGGCGATGGCTCGAGGGTTGATCCGGCTCTATAAGCTGCACCAGGCGATGCCGGATAAAAAATATTTTCACGTCAAGCAATTTGACAAGGAAGGCGCCCGGGGAGAATTTGGGGTATTATCCGCCTGGGGATTGGTCGAGGAAGCCAAAAATTCCGACCGGGACAAGCGGACGAGTGGCATGTGGACGATTACCGACTTTGGCCGCCGGTTCGTCGTCCTTCAGGAACACGTTCCTCAGTATGTGCTGCTCAAGTGGGGAAGTGAACTTCTGGGGTTTTCGGGGCCGATGGTGAATGTGAAGGAGTGCCTCGAGCACGGGAACAAATTCAGCTATCAAGAACTCATGGAATGGGAGCCGGAACAGGGAGTGCTTTTCTGATGAGGATGCTTGAGGCCGAAGGCGTCCAGATCGAGGAGTGGATCTCGCGGACGGGTAGCCGATGAAGACCCGGACGGAAATTCTGAACGGAGCCGTCGTGATTCCCGTGGCGGATCCCGGCGTGAGGCTTCCGGAAAGAGGTCTCCAGTCACGCGGGGAATACCACATCACGCTCCTGACTCCTCCGGAAGGAGAAGAGTTTCGGGAGAAGAAGGGGTGGGATGAGGAGGTCTTTGAGAAGAGGCTGACGGGTATCAAAGTATCGGGCATTCCGAAGTACGAATGTCTCGGGAAGCAGGAGGAAGGGGAGAACGCGGTCTATTTCATCGTGGTATCCTGGCCGGATGCACAAGCCTTCCGGCGACGGCGCGGGTTTGATCCGAAGGACATGCACGTCACGCTCGGGTTTCGGGACAGCGATATTTATGACGCTCCGAAGGGAGTAGCGACCTGCGTACGGAAATTCAGGAAGAAAATCAGGGCGAAATGACCATCCACAAGAAAATCTGGCCGGACAACAGGACTCCGATCAAGGAAGAGATCGAGCGGATGTACAAGTGCGCCTACTATATCGACCGAAATTTTTTTCGCCCGCAGGATCTTGTGGACTTTGGCCTCGATTTCTACCGGATGAAGGAGTTCGGAGAGATCGAGATGAAGAAGGAACTTTCGAAGCTCCGGCCGCACGTCCAGGCATTGTGGGATCGGATGAACCCCGCGCAGCGGACGATGTTTCTGTACAGTTACCTCGTGCAAGGGTGTAATTATGTCCTGTCCATCCTAGGGAGCGTCGCCCCGTTTGTCGGCGATACGAAATCGGAAGAGCGGACCATCGCCATGCTATGCGCGGGCCTGAGCCGGAAGTTTCCCCAGGATCTCCAGGAAAAACTGAACGAAGGGTTTGGCAAGGAATGGGCGTTTCGGGAAGAGTGGGAAAAGTGATTTGGAATCTATTTAAGGGATGGAAGGATGAGTTTTCGGTGTGTGAAGTGCAACGGGGCGCAGAAACCGCCTGATGCGCGGCCGGTCCGCCTGGTCATGAAGAAGCGCCACAAGTCCTACATGGGCGGCAGCGTGGGTTGGGAGGTGGTGCAGGAGGGGAATTTCTGCCAGCCTTGCAGCAAGACGCAGGGGGAGCCGGTCTGGACGGTTGGAGAGTAGGGTAGACGGTGGGAACAGAGGAGAGGGGATCATGGAGGAGAAAAAGAAGTCGCACAGGCAGATGGCGAGGGAACTCGACCAGATGCCCAAGGATGTGACCTCCGAGGAAGCGGAATTTCTGGAAGAGGTGATGGATGCTTTCGGAGAGGGGAAAAAGCTGAAGCCGAAGATGGCCACGCAGCTTGAGGAGCTGCACCAGAAATATCTGGGTGTGCAGGATCTGGATGAGGAAGTGTCCGCGGACGAGGGGACCGACGAAGAACCGGACGAGGAGGATTTTGAGTGATGGACCCGACTGAGACTCCTGAATATTTCGCGGGCTACGAATGGGCCGGGACTCATTTCAACGAACTGCGCGAGCGGTTTTCGTCCAGGAACATCGGTGGAGAGCTCCGGGGATATCTATTTGATCAAGCGATGAAGGTCTATCGTTCGGTTCCCGGAGACATGGAGAACGAATTCAAGCAGACGCTTTGGGTTACTGGAGCGATCCGGTTCGTGGTGGACAAGCTTCCTCTCGAGAAGGGGACGCTGACGGAAGTCTGGGACATGGGGATGGAGCTGGGATCGATCCTGAGTGCTGAATATTGGAAGCTTGAGTGCTGGAAACAGCTCCGCGCGAAGCCGGCCGGATGGTGGAAAAAGAAGAAGGGGGATGCAAGCCCCGATGACGTGGTGGCGGTGCTCGCAGTCGCCTGGAGGAGGAACGAGGCGAGGCACAAGGAAAAAGGGCGCCCAAGTCCGCTGTCCAAATGGGAGGTGATGGTCGATCGGATGGGCAGCCGGGAGATGTGCGTCCTGGCGGAGCTGGAAAAGATCGAACTCGTCCGGGATGGGGTCTACTGGTACTACCGGGTGGAGAGCAAGGATCAGAGCTTTGAGGTGATCATGCGGCCGACCCCTCACGGAGACCATGTGGAACAGAATACCGGGGACATCATTGGATAGATGTTGTACGGGCGGGACGGGGAGGAATTTCGAGGAGGATTTCATGGAAGGGAAGGGTCGGTACATCATCCTGGGATCGGTGGCGATCGCGATGGCGATCATCGCGTTCTTTTGCGGAAGGCTGGTCGGCACGAAGGAGGGGGTGATCCAGTGCCAGGTGGAGGCGATCAAGGCGTTGCACGCGAAATATGTGATCAATGACGAGTTCGGGCACACAGAATTCCGCTGGCTGGATCATGGGGACGTGGAACCGAAGCAGGCTCCAGCGGCGCAGAAGCCGGTGGAATTCAAGAATCCTTAAGTCAGCAGAGGCGCCCGACCAGTGCGGTCGGGCGCCTCTGCTGCGAGAGAGGGAGGAAAAGGACATTTTCATGATACGCGGCAAAACCGAGAGAGGCAAGGGGATTGCGGTGGACAGCCCCAAGAAGCTGGAAGGGGGAGCTCAATCTTTCATCGTCTCGCTGTTTAGCCGGACCGACGATACAGTGTTCGTGTTGAGCGCGATCGCCAAGCCGCCGTATGGCCTGGGCAAGCACATCTTCTGGATCCGCGCGAGGGAGGTGGGGACCGGGGTCTGGGGGCAGACGCTTTGGGTGGAAGTTTACGACCAGGAAGGGGGGCTTTTCGTCTCAGGTGAGATTTCACCGTCATCTCTTTGGTTGTGTCCGAATACCGCTTATGAGATCGAGGTGGCTCCGGAGACCTTGAGGACGGAAAGCATCAGCCTGACAATGCAGGCGAAGTCCCCGGCGACGAGGATTGAGGTCAGGAAACCGGAGTTGAAGTGGAAGAAGGAATCACCATTCGATAGTCCGATATTCTGGATGGCATTCCTGGGACTCGGAATGCTGGGGATGTTCCTCCTCCGCACGGTCGGCAGCTAAAGTTAAACCGAGATTGACTTTCTACTAGTGGACACGGTACACTTCACCTCATGGAGAATAGACGCGACCGGAATCATTCTCCGCGTCCGGGTATGCACTGGAGCGAGAAGTACCAGATGTGGTTGGATCCGGATACCAGGAGTCCGGAGAAGAAGAAGCGGGACGAGGAGATCGTGGCGGACATCGAGAGGAGGGCGAAGGAGGGCACGCTGTGGCCAAAAGGGCTAAAGTAACGGACTTTAGGAAGTCCAAGAAGAAGGTCGAACCTCCGGAAGTCTCGATCCTGGACGTCGTCGGACTCATGAAGCCGCTTTACGTTCCATCGGTGTCGGAGATCCTGGAGGAAATGAGGACTTCGAAACATGCTCAGCTCCAGGCCTTCGTGGATGCTCTCGAGCACCGGAAGAGGGGCGAAAAGGTGGATCTTCGGCGGTTCAGCGATCTCTGAGGAGATATGTGCAAGATCCCGGATCCCCCACCAGCCCGGGAATGCCGATGCAAGAAAAGATTGGCAATCATCGGGGTTCTCTGTGGGCATTGTTACGCCGCCATGGTGGATAAATTCCAGAAGCGGAGCCGGAGAAGCAGGCTCAGAGTCGGAAGTAGGGTCTGAACATGAAGCGTAGATGGAAGCGGCCGGTGAAGTTGGACTGGTGGATGTTGCAGAGGCTAGATGGGTCGTGGGTAACGGATGCCATGAGCGAAGGCGGCTGTCCATTCATCTACGAAACGAAAACGGACGCAGCCGAGTCTGGGTGGAATGTTCCCGGAAACCCTTGTCGTCCAGTTCGAGTCAAACTTAGGATTCAAAGGTCATGACGTTCGAAAACACGAACTTCATCGCGATCTGCCATAGATGCTCCAGGGCTATCTTCAAGGACATCAAGCACGTCTGCGATGAAAGCGAGGCCGAGCTGACCGCTGCGATGAACAGCGCAAAAGCTCTCGTCGAGGCCAAAGAGAAAGTTGTCGAGGAGGCGGTAAAGCTCATGAAGAGCGAGCGGTGGCCTTACCTTCTGGGTGGAGGCTATTTGGCCCATGCCGTGAAAACATACGAGGAGTTGCTGGCAAAGGCTGGAGCTACGGACGCAGGACTTCATAAGGAATGAGCGGATCGTGGAGGTTTCTTCGTCCCTTAAGACGGGCGGCAAAATGCCGCATTAGGATTATGAATTCCCAAAACGGACAAATCTGCGAGAGGGTTCAGGCGGCAGCCAAGGAATACTGGTCGACCCCGCCCAATATTCGGTCATCCATGTTCGCGTGGCTGGAAGCTCATGTCATGGAGTGCGATCCTTGCGCCCTCAAGCTGGAAGACGTCGCCGAGGAGAAGTTCAAGAACCAGCGGGTGGATGGGGAAAGTTGTTGATGTCGAGTAAGGAGAGGGGCCATGGAGGCGAGGGAAGCAAAGGAAGCGAAGGTGTCGTGTCCCAGGTGCGGCCGGGAGGTGGACCGGGTGGATGGGGAGTATGCACGTCATTATCGGGACAAGGGGGAAGTGTGCGCGAGTGTGAAGCGGGAGATCAAGCCGGATAAAAAATGAAGAACGGAATGGTGGTCACAGAGAAGCGGGTGAAGGCCATCGGGATCCTGAAGAAGGAGGAGATGGAGCTCCCGCGGTTCACCAAGCTGATGTGGGGTCATGAGATGGCTCCCAAGTTTGCGCGGCATTTCCTGACGGGCCTGGTCAAGCTGGGGTACGTGGAACGGAAGAAGGTCGGAGAAGCGGAAGTTTACAAATCGACAGGAGAAGGGGAGTCGGTTCTCGCCTCCAGTCAATGCGGTTATTGCGAATCGAAGCGGATGAAGGTGAAGCTGTCGTTGATCGGATGCCGGGAATGCGGGAAGGACCACTGGAGCTGTCAGAAGTGTTCAATTCGGGAAGTCGTCGTGGTGGGGGATTTCCCGAAATACCGGCCCGCGCTCAGGGAATGCCCGCGGTGACCTGCGAAAAGGAAGATCATGGGACGGAAGAAGAAGGAAGAGGAAGTGCCTCTTCTAGTGCCGGATGTGGGTGGAGAGGTTCAGGCAGAGAAGAAGCCCAGGAAGAAGAGGGAGAGGAAAGTTAAGGAGGAACCGGTGGCCGTAATAGCAGAAACGAGGGAACCGGTGGTGGCAGGGTCGCTCCTCAACGAGGATCTCCGCTTGAAGGCGGAAGATTGGGCGCGGGAGTGCGGTCTGGTTGGCGAGCTTGACATCACCGAGGTCGTCAAAGTCAATTACAGAAAGTTTGGGCATGGCTTCAGCGTCACGCTGAAGGAGAAGGGCGGGAAGGAGCGCCTGGCGACGGCGCGATTCACTTCGGAAGCGGCGAGGTCCTACTGGTCTATGGACGGCAAGGTGGTCTTGTAGTACACTCGGGGTAGTTTGGCCAGAGGAGAGGGATGTCGAAGCAGATCATTCTCGGTAAAGATCAAAAAGGAAATCCGGTTCATATCGATCTCAAGGTCTTCCTGCGCACGCGGGGACTCGTCCAGGCGGCCAGCGGCGGTGGAAAAAGCCGCACGCTCCGCCGTCTGGGAGAGCAGTTCTTCGGAAAAGTTCCTACCTGGATCATTGATCGTGACGAAGAATTCCCGAGCCTGAGGGAGAAGTTCGGGTACGTTCTGGTGGGCCAGGGCGGGGAGACGCCGACGGACATCAGGTCGGCCGAGATCGTCTGCCAGAGGCTGCTCGAAAACCACGCGAGTGCGATCTTCAGCCTATATGGACTGAAGGATCCTGATCGCCACGAGTGGGTTAAGCTCTTCCTCACGGCGCTCATGAACGCCCCCAAAAAACTGTGGCAGGATCTGGTCTTGATGGTGGATGAGGCTCATCGGTTCGCGCCCCAGAAGGACAAAAGCGTGGCGCTTGGACCTATGGTGGATGTTGCCTGTGACGGCCGGAAGCACGGGATCTGCGCGGTCTATTTCACCCAGCGTCTGGGCAAGGTGTCGAAAAATGCGTCGGCTGAACTGCTCAACCGGTGCGTGGGGAACACGGTCGAGGATATCGACCTTGATCGTGCGTCGGATCTCTTCTCGGTGCGATCCAAGGACCGGCATGATTTCGAAGAGAGCCTCAAACACCTCAAACCCGGCGAGTTTTACTGTTTCGGGCCGGCAATCTCGACCGACCGGACCTTGGTGAAAGTCGGTCCTGTCGTGACGACTCATCCGGAGCCCGGATCACCCTCGGCGGCGGCACCCCCGCCGTTGCCGGAAAAAATGAGGGCGCTCTTGCCGAAGCTGGCGGATCTCCCCAAGGAAGCGGAAACAAAGGCGCGGACGGAGGCGGAGCTGCGTGCAGAGATCCGGTCGTTAAAGGCGAAGCTGTCAGCCAAGCCCATAGCAGCCGCACTGACGGTTCAGGCGGCTCCGGTGGTAAAGACGGAGATCCGGAAGGTGGAAGTACCCGTCCTCAAGGAAGCGGAGCTCAGGAGGGTGGAGAAAGCGATCGGGCGGGCGGAAAAGATCCTGGAAAGGCTGGATGGATTCGGGAAGCCGGTAGAGGAAGCTTCTCGGGCGCTCCGGAGTACCGTGGGGGTGCTTCGAACGACGGCGCAGGCGCCGCTCACCTCAAATCAGCGCACGATGGCGATTGCCTTGGGGAGTGCGCTTCGAACGCAGGCTCAGGCACCGCAGCAGCAGACAAGGGAACTGGCGAAGAACCGGCTGAAACCTCTCCTGGAGCGGCCCCGGGTACCCAAGGCTACCGAAGAGGATGCGGAAGAAAAGCCGCTGGTGGCGGGCGAGCGGAGGATGCTAGAAGTCCTGGCCAAATTCAATCCGGGATCGCGGACCAAGGCGCAGATCGCGCAGCTTTCCGGCTATACGATGAGCGGGGGGACTTTCAGCAATTATTACAACCGCCTCAAAAAGGGCGGCCTGATCGAAGAGAAATCGGACAAGGTGACGATCACTGGAAAGGGCCTCGAGATCTTCGGGGGCCGCGCTCCGGAAGGTCCGATGAATTCGGAAGAGCTGCTGTCGATGTGGAGGGACAAGTTGATTGCCGGGGAACGGAAGCTGCTGGATGCGCTCGTTCAGGTCTATCCGGAGCCTCTCAGCAAGGAGGATCTCGGAAAGGAGACCGGATATGAATCGAGCGGAGGGACTTTCAGCAATTACTTGAGCACCTTGAGAAGGAACGACCTGGCCGTTGTAGATGGGAATATGGTCAGGGCGCATGAAGGACTCTTCCAATTGACCGGGTAAAAGCAGAAAATGCCGGGCATAATGGTGTTTTGTCAGGAGCCTGCTGTGAAACTTCATCTCCTATTCGAGGTTTCTCGTGGAAGAACCGAAGCTGACCGGCATGGTCATTGCCGATCTCCGGAGGGAAATCGCGGAGAAAAGTAAGGAGATCGAATCCCTGAAGAAGGAGCTGGAGAGCCTGAAGGAGAAGAACAAGGAACTGGAGGATATGCTGAGGATCGCGACCAGCCAGTTGCGCGAGAAAAAGGATCCACCGGAATAGATTGGATCGATTGGAGGCAGGGCATGCAGGGCAGCGTGAAGCAGTTCGACGACTTGAAAGGATACGGATTCATCCGTCTGGAAGGGCTCTCGGAGGACATCTTTGTCCACCAGACCGCAATCAAGACCGAAGGATTCCGGACGCTTTCCCCTGGAGAACAGGTGGAATTCCAGATCAAGAAGGATCTGAAAGGGCTGAAGGCGATGAACGTCAGGCGCGTGGCTGAGATTCAAGTGTGACCCATTCCGACATATCTTGCGCGTAGGATAGTGCCGTGGGCGAAGAGAGCCGCATCCAGTGGACGAAGCATAGCTACTCTCCATGGTGGGGTTGCGTCGAGGTTTCCGAAGCGTGCGATCACTGCTACGCGCGCGAACTGGCCCATCGCTGGGCCTTCGACGTCTGGGGAAAGGAAGCTCCCCGGCGGTTTTTCGGAGACAAACACTGGAATGAGCCTCTCAAGTGGGATCGGAAGGGCCAAGCGGCGGGTGAGCGCCATCGGGTATTCTGCTCCAGCATGGCGGACGTCTTCGAGGTTCGAGACGATCTGGATGCCCCCCGCGCGCGGCTATGGGATTTGATCAGAAAGACGCCGAATCTGAACTGGCTGCTGCTCACCAAGCGGCCGGAACAGATGCCCGGGATGGCTCCTTGGGGAAAGGAGTGGCCGGACAATGTCTGGGCCGGAACGACGGTCGAGAGGCAGAAATGGGCCCGGATAAGGATCCCCAAGCTCGCGAAAGTGCCGGCCACGGTCCGTTTCCTGTCGGTCGAACCTCTTCTTGAGGAAATCGATCTTTCTCCCTGGCTCGAGGAGATCGATTGGGTCATCGTGGGATGCGAGTCGGGATCCAAGGCCCGGGAGATGAACTGGGACTGGGTGCGCAAGCTGCGGGATCAATGTGTGGGCTCCGGGATCAGCTTCTTCCTGAAGCAGGGCATGGTGGACGGAAAGCTGGAAGGCTTGCCCAAGCTGGATGGGATGGAATGGGCACAGGTGCCGGCTGGAAGCGCGAAGTGCTCAGAGCGGTCCTGATATAAAAGGAGCCAGGCCACCGCTTCGAGGTTTTACCCTTTCAAAGGCGGCCTGGCCCTGGAGAGAGGGGGAAACAGCGGAGGTCCTCGGCATTCCAAGAACCTGCGTAGATTCCCCGGTCCGCACTTGTAATCCTAACGCAAAGAGGGTACCATTTCAATGACTAAAAAGTGGAGAGAGCGGAAAAAGAGATGTGGGTCGAAATCGACGTAGAGACCAGCGGTAGGAAGTCACCTCAGGCACGGATCCTCGAAGTGGCCGCCATCGTCCTGGACGAGCATTACCGGGAAATCGATCATTTCGAATGCCTGGCCAATCCGGGGCAAGAGGCGATGCGGGCGGCGGATCCGGAGTCGCTCCGGATCAACGGGATCACTTCGGAGATGGTGCAGAAAGCGCCGCCTTCCGAAGTGGTGGCCAGAAACTTCAATCTGTTTCTCGATCGTTTTTGGGGCGCCACGTTTCATGCCTTCAACAACGAATTCGACCAGTGGTTCCTGGAGCAGCCTCCCTGGGGGATCCGGTCGCAACGCTGGGGGGAGTGCGTCATGAACGCGGCCATGAAGGTCATGAACCGCGCCGGGGCGCTGGGCAGCAGGTTGGATGGCGGACCGAAATGGCCGAAGCTGTCGGAAGCGGCGACCTTTTTCAAGGTGCCCTCCGGAGATGCCCATCGGGCGTTAGAAGATTGTAGGACCCTGGGGAGGGTCCATGCGGAAATTCTGCGCCGCCGGGACTATGAGACCACCCGGCGAATGCTGTCGGACGAGGCCGTTCACGTCATGGATCAGGGGCTCTAAATGGCAATCAACCACACGAATCTTGCGGCGGCCAGCAAGGGCTGCCCGCTCTGCGGCTCGCCGATCCTGTCGATGTGCATGGGATGCAAGGGCCTCTTCCCGGTCGGGAAGGTGCATTCCTGCGATAATCCCGGGCAGAACAACTCTTCCATCCTGATCGAACCGGCGGGGAATCCGTTCCGCGGGGGCCCGCACGAGGGGAGATACTGGTGCGTGTCCTGCTGGATCCTCTACTGGAGCGAGCATCCGGAATGTCTCTTCGACGAGGGCTCGCGCCAGTATGTGGCCGAGGAGGCCAGGAGGATCGTGCTGGAACGAGGGGGGATGGAGGTCCTGTTCCAGGATGGTCCAAATCGCGCGTATCTGACGGACCGTGGCACGGTTCTTCTTGAGATCAAGCCCACGGAAAACATGATGGCGGAGGAGTATAGTCCCGAGCGGTTCCAGACGCTCATCCGGGCCCTCCAGGCGATCGATCTCAAGGACGTTCCCGGCTACCAATTCTCGGTCAAATCGGCCTAGCAATTCAGCCGGCGAAGTATCATTCGTTTTGGCCTTTTTTGCTTGACTGGGTAAAGTAGCTGACATACACTTTGGTCGTGACGAGATCCCTGCTTGGCGTCACGGAGATCCGGGTCTGTCGTGGGGTCTCGAAGGAATATCACCATGGAGGGAGGAATCATGCAAATCGACGAGATCAAATCGAGGTTTTTGGCGATCTTCGAAGCTGTTCCTGAACATTTGGTCGTGAGGGTAGATCCGATTTCGGATACCACCTTCTTGCTCAGCATCAGTTTGGAACTAGTGAAGACGCTGGACAGCGGGAAGCTCGAATCGGCGATCGCCTTGGCGAAGGAAGCCGGGATGGAATTCCAAGTCCATCCGATGAGCGAAGAGTGGCTCTGGGTGGAGATGAGAAAAGAACCCGTTACGCTGGCCCTTTGATGGTACGTGGGACGAGCATGGACATCCTGGCAGAGCTGGAGAAACGCGGGCTTGAGGTGATGTACGAGACCCGCTGGGAGGGAGAGGCTCCGAACATCAAGGAGGTCAAGGTCGAGAGCCAGATCCGCGGCCTGAGATTCCCCCTGACCGACGAGGAGTGGTGCGACCTCTGCATGAGGGAGGGGCAGTTTTACGTCGGGGGGTGCTGCGGCCAGACGTCGGCCGTACAAGATATTTTCATGGAAATATTTCGTGACAGCGGTCACGCCGACGCGCATGAGATCCTGAACCTCATGCGGGCTTCTTCGAAGCATGGGGGGTTCGAAGAGTATTCACTCGAATGGACCGGGGATCTGGAGAAGCGGGTGAGGGAATGGGAGACGCTGAACCCTATCGAGAAGATCGGGATCTGCTGTCAGGCGACGAAGGAGAAGCTAAAACCTCTGTGGCTCAAGATTCCCCATGAGAAGCGGAAGGCAGAGTCCGAGGAGTGGTGCGAAATTCTCGAGGATGGCCTGCAACTTCTTAGGTTCAGGGATCTCATGCAGAGGGATACGGACGAGGGCCAGAGGCATGCGAATCGGGAGGTCCTGCTGGCCAGAATCCTGCCCGCGTGCAAGAAGGTGCTCGAGGCGGCGATCCCGGCGATGTCGAAGTCTTTCGGGGGATTTGCGATCGTGAAGAAGGGGACGCCGGAGATCCTGGCCGACGGCTGGGGCCTCTGTATCTACGCGGATGAAGAGAAGGCGAAGGCGATCATTGCACTCTGGGAGAAGAATGCGAACGATGATGAGCGAAAACTGCTCGAGAAGATCGAGATCCGGCCGGTGACCGTCGATTCCGAAAGCGGAATTAAAATGAAACTTGAGGTGATGGAGTGAGAAAACTGGCGATCCTGGCGCTCATTCTTTCTTCGTGCGATGCCGGAAAAACGCCTTACAAACCCATGCCCATGGTCCCCAGTCCGCATGATGAAACGGGACCGGATCTTGAGGAAAAGGGGAAGGTGCTGGAGACGGTCTTCCGGATGGGATCGTCTACGACCACGACGAGCCATGCGCCCGGGTACAAGGGAACGATCTCGAAGAGCATGTGGGACGATCCTTGGGGTGTGCATGACAAGAGGATCGAGGTTCCATCCACTCAAACCTCGAATACCGTCACCGTCCAGGATCAGTTCGCCGTGGTCTTCCAGTGCCAACATGGAAAATTCCTGATCGAAAGCCTGGGAAAGCAATCGACCGCGCATAAGCTGTGGGAGAAACTGAAGGAAGGAGATGCCGTATCGATCCGGTATCGGGAGATCTACCGGGTTTTTCCTGATGGAGAGCGGAGGCTCCTGAAGTACGATTTCATCGATGCGGATCCGGTGAAATGATGGAATGGTTTGTTTGTTATTGCTCCTATTGTCAGGGCCAGTGTGTCCGATACGACTGCCCTTGCCCGGGGCACGATCTTCCTCCTTCGGATAAATAGAGATGCCATGAACAGCGAACAGCTTGCGGCCTACGCGAAGTTGGTGGAAGGTCCTGGGAATTGCGGTGAGCATCGGGATGCCATCGAGGCTCTACTGGGTTATGTTCATGATCTCGAGTGCAAGGTCGAGATCCTGAGTGTTCCGATGAAGGAGCTGCACGAGAAATATTGCGCTATCCTTTGCGCTTTGTGTCGGATGGGCGATCCTGTAAAGTTCTCAAAGGAGTGGAAAACCGTCGGTCCTACTCGGGAGCTTCGAGGGTGGTTTCACGACCGCCCCAGTGGTCCCGCAGCCTGCGGGGCTTGGGAATTGAGGGAGGCGAAGCAGAGCTGAGATGGTAGTCTCCTATCAGGACTGGAAGGATGCGATGGCTCGCCTGATTCGGTACCGGATGAAGGCGATCGGCTTGACCGTAGAGGATCTTGCCGGGGCTTCTGGACTTCCCTTCGATTATGTCTGCCGGATCGTGGAGGGGGAGAAATATCCCAGTTACAAGGCCAGGAAGATGATGGAGCCGGCCCTGGGATGCAGCCTGGAGTACGTGGAACCGAAGGTGGATGAATGACGGCGCCGGTAAAAAAGGATCAAGTCGATCTTAACATCGAGTTCTATACCTCGATCTACAGGAAATGTCTCCGGGAAGCCGAGACGATCGCTCATGAGAAGAATTGGGGATCGGACTCCGTACTCGAGATGGCGGAGACGATCTTCAAGCAGTTCTTCGCCGATCAGACGGCGGTCGCGGGGCAGTCGCGCCAGACGAAGGCGCTCGTGGACGGCATGCAATCGGTGCTGGAGTCGAGAGGAAGGTAAGGTGATGGAAGCGAATGGGCATGGGAAGGAGCTGGAGGCGATGCTTGCCCAGCTCCCTGGGCTCATGGCAGAATTGACCAAGGAATTCATCGAGAAAAAGGATCTCAACGAGCGCGTTCATATCCGGATGCGGATGCGGGCGCTTTTGGATCTGGCTTTTGTCGATACGATCTGGCCGACGAACGCGCTGAAGAAGCCCGAACCGGGTTCGGCCCGGGAGATGGCGATGGCCGATCCGGCGCAGACAGGAATTTTTGGACAGCAACAGCCGAATCCAATTCAAGTATATGCCCCTGCGCCAGTGCAACCGGTACCGGGAGCAGAACAGCCGGATAACAATACGATTTAGGAGGGAGAGATCATGAACCTGGATTTCGCGGCACTGGGGCCCAGCGGCCACGTTCAGGCGACATTCGAAGGCGAAGAGATCCGGATCGAGTTCTCGAAGACGACTCCGGGCGAACGTGGCCTCATCGACATCCTGATCGAGCGTGGGAAAAAAGAAGAAATGACCGTCCATACGGCCGATAAGAAGGGGAACCGGAAACCTCTGGAAGATCAGAGCGTCCTGGGCAAGATCATGGAGAAGAAAGGGGAGATCGTGCTCAAGGGAAAAAGGGAGAGCGTGATCTGGATCATCAAGGCCTGCATAGATAAAGAAATCGAAGCTGGGCGCGTGGTCATGGAGAGCCAGGAGGACAATTCTTGGAAGGTGCTTAAAAGCGGGGAATTCGAGGAGAAGGAGAAACCCCAGAAGGTGAAGTCGGTCGCCCCGGTCGGAGGGGGTTAGAGGATGCGGGTGAATCTTTATAACAGCAGCAACGCTTCCACAGCGACCGGGATGCTTGGAGCGAATATCACGACGAGCTCGGTCTCTCCTTACACCGGAAGCAACTTCGATCCCGGCATTTATCTCCAGCTAAATCCACAGAATTTTCAAAATGACGGAGGCGCTCCTATCGGTCCTGTCGGGAAGCACCTGTGGGGGCCCGACCGGAATCTCGATTTCTGGACGGCTCGCGCGGCTGGCCTAGTCCTCGAGCCGGAACGCAGGGCCATGAAGCTGCTGGCATCGGAATGCGATGAGGAACGGTTTGCACTCTACTGTCATATCGGGATGATCGCGGCGCTCGGAAACTTGACGAAGCATCTCTATATCGTCCGGCGGTATACGACGGTGGTGGAACTTTCCGATGGCCGTCCGATCCAGGGGTGGTGCGTCGTGACGCGCGACCGCCATGTAATCCCGGAAACGGATCATGTGCTGGCTCTCAAAAGCTTGATCGAAGGAGAGGAATACTCCTTTCGAGCGACGGGGAATCGTGTGGGAACTCCGGTGATCGAGACGGGAGGAATTGAGGATCCCTATCAGCGGCCATTCATGCCGAAGACCCAGGAGGATCCCAAGAATTCGGTGTTGGCCGTTTGCGAAAAAATGAAGGATGATCTTGCTTTAATGAAGTGGAAGATGGAGTTCGGACATAAGTGCTGGATCCTGGCTTACGGAGATAGGGTACGACCGCTGAAACAATACAGCCGGCAGGAATGGGAGCTTCAGGAGCTCAGGAACCGGCTGCTCATGGAAGTCGGAGCCGAACCTCAAAACTCGTACGGATTCTGATGAATAAGATCGGCGCTCAATACTGCGTCTATGAGGATTCCGGGTTCCTCTCGGAATCGGTCCACCGGATCTACCCCCTCATGGACAAGATCGTGTTTCTGATCGGGCTGGAGCCTTGGAAGGGTGAAGGCACGCGCGCATTGCCCGCGGAGACGCTCAAGTTGATCGCGTCGCTTCCGGATCCGGACAAAAAGTTCGTCATCAGCTCCCGCTATTGGGTGACCGAAGCGGAGGAGCGAAACGACGGGCTCGCCATGCTTCATGCGCTCGGGTGCGATTGGTGCCTGATCGTGGACGATGATGAGATGTTCAACCGGAAGGAGCTTTACGCGGTCAAGGACATCATTTCCAGGGAGAAGAAATCGACGGCCTTCCTGCTCTCCCAGGTGATTTACTGGAAGGATCGCGAGACGGCGATCGAGAATCCGACCCTCGCGCTGCCGGCCATCGCAAGCACCGCTCCCGGGGAGATCTTCTTCAATGAAGGCCGGTGTTACATGGTCGGGAGCGGTCGCTGGACCGTATTCCCCCACGAGGTCATCATGTGCCACCACCTCTCCTATGTGAGAAGCGAGGAGAAGATGAGGCGCAAGCTCTCCGCCTTCAGCCATGCCGCTGAGACCAAGGCGGACTGGATGGACCGAGTCTGGATGCGCTGGACCTGGCAGATGGAGAATCTTCATCCCAACCCGAAGGCCCCGGAGACCTTCCGGAGAGCGGTGCCAGCCAGAAACATGCCCTGGAAGCTGGAGTTGGTGCCGGAATCCCTGGCCTACGATCCGCGGTTTCCTGAAAGAACCTGAGTCGCCTATCGGCTGACCCGCCAAATCCGCATTATTTCATTGGATTTGTCGGGGCCGCAACGTATAATCTAGTCACCTCCCCCACAATATCTTCCTTTATTGGAAGGGATTCCATGGTTCATTCCTTTGTGGGGGCACGGAGCTGTCGGCTCCGGAGTGTCGAAGGATGAATTTCGTGCCCTTCGGCCAGCAACTGGGAATCTCAGCCCTGAACCGGGCTCTGGCTCATCCTATCGTCGCGCCTGGAGCTCCGAGATTGGGACAGACTCAGTCGATCCGGCCGAATCAGCCTGCGCCGAAAGCGGCGGCACCGCCGCCGGCTCCTCCTGCGCCGCCGGTCGCGGCACCGGTAGCGCCTCCGGCTCGGGCTTCCGTTCCCATGGGTATCGCTGTGCCGGTTCAGAGGGCGCTCCCTGCTCATCATTATCGGATGGGCCAGAATACCGGAACGGAACCCAGCCTTGGCACGGAGCCCAGCCTGGAAGCGGCGCTCAACACCTTGAGCACGGACGAGGTGGCCGATTACCGGGCCTGGGGATACAAGGAGAGGATCCAGTTCCTGAACGGCTATCAGTACCTGAGCACGCTGACGGCGATCGGCCTCCGCAAAGGAGACGGCACGCCGTTCCAGGGAGCTTTCGCCCAGTCTGTCGATCTCATGACGGCGGCGCTTAATGCAGCGTCTCCCTACTTCAAAACCCTGGATCCGACGAATGCCAAGGCGGCAGACCAGGCGGCGACCGTGCTTCAGGATGCGACCAAGGTCGAGCCCAAGGCCCAGGACATCAGCCGGAAGTTCCTTCTCCTCCGCGACCGGGTGGCGTGGGAACTGTCCAACGGGGACCAGACCAATGCGGATCCGGACAGGAGGTATCCTCCCATCACGATCCGGTACGAGGTCTTGGGCACGGATCCGGCGAATCCGGGAGTGATTTACAGCCGCACGTTAGGGACCAATCCCCTAGATCCTGATCTCGTGATCGAATATTCGCAGATGAACCAGAAGGATCTTTGGGACGAGGGTCTCAGGCTGGAAGGCACCTTCGAGGATCTCGGAGTCAGCTTCAAGAAATTGGACATGTCCGGGGCGAATCTGAGATTGGGCGTCGGACCGATGCTCATCCTGGGCATCATCATCACGGCCATCGTCGCCATCCTGTCCGCCTGGTGGCTCTGGAACCATATCACGACCAACAACAATCTTCTCAATGTCGCCGTGCAGAACATCCAGGGGGATCCGAGGCTCAGCCCTTCTGAAAAGGCGGATCGGATTGCGAAGATTAAGGCCGCGAACAGCTTCTTCTCCGTAATCTTCGGATTCGAATTCCCTTGGACGACCTTGATCGTGGGCGCTGCGGTGGTCGGAGTGGCTTTCTTCGGGATCCCGGCCCTCTTCGGATATCTGTCGGGTTCGTCTCAGTCCCATCATCACCACGAGAAGCACAGGCTGCATCCTGCGGGAGCGACGGGATGATCGTCTCTCCGGTGCTCAGTCCCATGGCGGTCGATCCCTTCCGGGGCGGCGGGAGCTGGGGAAGGCGTCATATGTTCCTGGGACAGGCCCAGACGCCTGCTTCCCCGATGCCTCCGGCGGCTCCGGTCAGCGTCAGCGATTCCAAGGTCGCGGACATCCGGTCGATCATCGATCAGGCGATCCAGAAGATTGACTATGAGCTCGATGCGCTCCAGGTGGAATCGGATGACGTGTCAGGGTCGTCGCTGAGGGCGGATCCCACGGCGTATCAGGAAATCTCGGATATCGGGTCCACGTTCACGCCCCAGGAGGTGCGGTCGGTCATTCTGATGGATGCCCAGCAACTGGATGCCCTTGCCGCGCGGCTAAAAGCGGGGGCGCTCTCCCATTATTTGTCGTCCGATCAGCAGGCTTCGGTCGATGCTCTTCGGACGAAAGCCGGCCAGATCGTCAATTTCGTTCAAGGTCAGGATCTTCAGGCCATCCAGCCGGGGCACGAGGCCCTGGCGGAACAGCACACGCAGCGGCACGTCCGGGATGCCCAGGCTCTCGTGGAAAAAGCCGAGAAACTGGTGGTCAGTGCCGAAGCGGCTGCGGTTCCGGTCAAGGAGCCTTTCGAGAAGACCGTGAGCGGAATTGAGATCGTGGCCGGCGTGGGAGTTCTCGCGGTGGTCGGGGTGGTTCTGTGGAGCCTCCTCGCATAAGTAGCGATTGAAAATTTGAGATGGCCATAGCGACCGGGGTAGGCGAGTAAGAGGAGATTGCGCTATGGCGGGCGACCTGGAAATCAAGATCGGAGAGATCTCCGGTCAACTGAAGTCGATCGTTCCGGTTCTGGAGGAGCTCGGAAAGAAGCTGAATGAAACGAGGGAGAAGCTGATAACGCTGGATTCAAGCCTTAAGCAGGCATGGCGTGAGATCCATGAACTGAAGGATAAGGGCTCGAGCTCGGACAAGAAATGGTGGGATGTTCTGAAGATCATCCTGGCCGCGGTGATCGGCGGAGCCGTGACCTACGGCCTGACGAAGATCCATTGACGGAGGGCAGTATGAAGAGAAAAGTTCTGTTGGTCGAGGACGATGCTGCACTTCGGAAGGCTCTCAGCGTGGTTTTGGTGAACAACGGCCATGAGGTCATGGAGGCGGATACCGTGAAGCAAGGCCTGGAGAAGGCACCGGGAGCGGACATCGTGCTTCTGGACTTGAAGCTGGGCAATGAGAACGGAGAGGTATTTTTGGATCAGTTCCGGAGGGGTGGGCATTACGCGCCCGTCATCGTCCTTTCCGGCGCCTATCCGAAGGCGGAAACCTTCGAGTCGCTCCGGAAGTACAAGATCGTCGATTTCGTCGAGAAGCCGTTCAAGACGGCCGATCTTTTGGGAAAGGTGGGATTGGCCGGGAAGGTTGCGGAGGATATCAAGGTGGTTTCGGAAGCGCCTAGCCGGTTTAAGGCAGCAGCCGAATCCATCAAGGAATTCATCAAGTTGGCGTGATAAGAACAACCGCCTGTGTCCAACCGGGCGGTTCTCGCGCGGGAGTAGCGGCTTGTGCCGCTCGGACACGGGCGTAAAAATTTTGGAAAAGCCCGGAAGGGCGAAGGAGACAAGATGAGAGGTGGCAAGATTCCCGCAAGGGCGGCATCGTTCATCTTTTTAATGCTGAGCTTGCTCTGCGTCCTCTGTTCCTTTCAGGCGGTTCCGGCAGCCGTCACGGGAACCGGGTCGGTGGGTTGGGGCATCGCCAAGGGGGCGATCGCGGGACTGCTGTCGGCGATCTTCGGATGGGCTTCCCAACAGAAGGCCTCTGACGGCAGCCATGAGGACTTCGATGTCGCCCAGGGAGTCCTGACGGCGCTCGTGGGGTCGGCCATCGGGGCTTATGCCTCCTGGAAGCACATGGCGATCGCGGATGTGGAGAATCTTCCCATCCTCGGTTCGATCGTGATGGCCGGGGAGATCGTCCTCAAGATCGTCTGGAGAAACGGAAAAGTGAGCTTGCAGCGCGCGCTGGGGACCGTGGAGGCCGGCACGGGTGCCGGAAACCCTACGATCCCGGCGCCGGCTCCGACGCCGCCGGCGCCGCCGCCGGCAGCGTGATGGCTTTTATCCAAGGGAAGGCCACCGGCAAGGATGTCGGGGCCTTGACGCTCTTTTTTAAGTTGGTGGTAAGCCAGTTTTTCCCGGATCCGCTCGGGTCGGACGACCTGACCTTCCGGGAACTTCTGGTTAAGGTCGTGAACGAGATCCTGCTCAGGCTCGAAAAAGGGAGCCTGAATCAGAGCGATCTCGAGACGATCGGTTTTGCGCTTAGGAGAGTGTACTTCGTGGCCCAGGCTTACAAGGCCGAGAAGCAGAAATGGTCCTTGGCGGACTGGATCACGCAGTTGGTGGATTTGGCGAAGAACGCCGGGGTTCAAGTAGCCCTGTAGAGGAGGTCAAGATGCTGGGATTTCAGCCGGCCGTGATGCGGCCACAAGTGAGGGCCTACATGGCCCAGGCTCCGACGGCGCCGCCGGCCGCGGCTCCGCCCGCGCCCGCTCCAGGAGCGGCTCCTGCGGCTCCCCGGGCTCCGGGTACGGCAAAGGGCGGAAAGATCCCGACCAAGACCCTGGCTTTGGTCGCCTCCGGCGCCGGAGTCCTGGGTGGAGGAGCGGCTGCCTATTGCAGCCTGAACCTGAAGAAGAAGGGTTCGACCCCACTGATCGTAGCGGGCCTCTTCACGGCCCTCAACGTGGGGATTCTCGCCTATACCCTGATCGAAGGATAAGCATGAATTTCCTGGGCACGGGAAAGTGGGTCTTGCGCGCGACGGCGCATTGCAAGAGCGGATGCTGAGGACGTTTTTGGCGTTCGTCCTGGCGGCGTCTCTCTCTGGATGCAGCGTCATGAAGGCCCTCGACTTCGGCGGCGTGGATGACAAGCCGTTCGAATTCGATTGGGGCTGGGAGCACGGGATCCATGATTCCACGGCGGCTCCCGGGAAGGTGGATGCGAATGGGGTCTACCAGCCGGAGACGCCGGAGGTGAATTCCATCCTCGGGTTCCCGAACATCCACGCGGGCGTGGTCGGAGAGATCGAACCGAAGGGGAAGATCAGCCCAACAGTGCAGGTCGAGGCGTTCCGGTTCAAGGTTCCAGAGCTCCGGTGGTGGGAGCTCCAGATTGGGGCCGGCGACCAGATGGCGGATATTTATCTGGGGAAGAGGCTGGTGAGCGTGTACGAGGTGACGATAGGCCCTTGGGCGGGATGGGATTTTGATGAGTCCCATCTGCAGGGTCCGAATTTTCTGAGAAAGATTGCCTGGGGCGTGGGTGGCACGCTCATCAAGTTCTGAGGGAGGAATTGTGGGAGAGCGCGCATGAGCACCGAGCAGAAGCCTGTGGCAGAAAAGCCCGAGTCGATCCGCCAGTGGTACAACCGCACCACGTCGAAGATGCGTTCGTGGCTGGCGGTCATGACCGCATTCTCGATCATCGGGGGCGTGACGTTCTTCTGCCTCGTCCCTCACACGGCCAGCATGCGTCTTCAGACGTTCAACGGGGCGATCACGATCCCGATCGCAGCGTTGATTTGGATTTTAGCGTTTGTTTACATTTTTCTTGTCCCTTCACGGGAAGTGGGTTTCCGTGGACAGGAATCGATCGAGCAGACCGTCGATCTTCTGAACACCGCAGTCAAGAAAAACATCGAGCCGGCGCTGGAAATCTGGCAGAGGATCGGGAAGCGGATGGAAGAGGAGCTTAATTCCGGCCTTCTCGATCAGATCAAGGGGACCATCAAGGATCTCCGGGACGCGACGTCCAAGATCACGAATTCCGCCGAGACATCCAATGGAGAGCTGAAGAAGGTCTCCGACGACACCAAGAAGTTCGTCGAGGATGCGAAGCCGGCGATCGATGCGCTCAAGCGCATCCAGGAAAGGATCGAGAGCGGCTTGAGCGGGAGTTTCGTGGACGATCTCCAGGCGGCCGTGGCTTCGATGAAGCACTTGTCGCTTCCTCCTCCGGGGGAAAATCTTGCGGTCAAGGAGCCAAAGGTCGACAAGGCTTTGACGATGATCTCAAAGAAGCCTTCACCCAAGGTCCCCCCGCCTCCGCTGGTCGTGCCAGCGGCGCCGGTAGAGACTCCAGCTCAAATTCCGCTCCCGGTGGCGGTTCAGACGCCCATCCAGGTCCAGACTTCGGTCCCGGTGCCGATCCAGAATTCCGAGGGGGGAGCACTTCCGGTAGCGGTTCCTGTTCAAGCTCAGACTTCGGTTCCTGCGCCGATCCAGAATCCGGAACGGGGGGTCATGCCGCCTTCCATTCCGGTGATGGTGCCGACCCAGGCGCAGGCGCAGGTGCCGGTTTCCGTGACTCCCGTCGCCCAGGGTCCTTCCGCCGTTCCGGCTCCCGCAAGTCGGTTCGCTCCGGCGCCGGCGGTGGTACCGACGGCTCCGGTCATGCAAGGCCCCGGATCTTTCCAGCCGGCGGGGAGCCCGATGGGCCAGACGATCCAGGTGGTTCTGCCCTCTTCGAGACAGGCTCCGCAAGCTTCTCCCCAGATCCCGGTTACGGCACCGGTCAGGCAGATTCCGCCGCCTCCCAAGGTACAGTCGCCTGATCTGGGCTCCCGTGGCTTACGCCCTGGGTCGGTGGAGTTGCCTCTCACCCAGAAGTCGAAGCCGGTTGTGGTGACGCCGATTCATCCTCAGACTCAGCCGATGGGAGTGGTGATGCCGAGCGGTCCGGTTCAGATGGTGGCTGCGCCCCATATCATTCACCGTGAAGGTTAGGGGATCGGAAGATGATTACGTATCACGGGTCGTACAGCTCGAAGCTCGGGCGCGCGAGCATTCTGGGGCAGGATGCGGTGATCCAACCGATCACTCCTCCTCCTCCGGCGGCTCCTTCGCCTCTGCCCTTTGGATCTGGGGCGGCAGGAGGGCCGACGCCCTTGCCTCAGGGGAGCGGACAACCAGTGCCGGTCGTCGCGCCGACTCCGGTTCCCGTGGTTCCGGCGCCCTCCTCCCCTGGAGGGACCGTCACCATCGCCGGACGCCAGATTCCGATTTGGACGATCGTGGGATCCGGACTCATCGTCTTGGGAGGCGTCGCCTTGGTGGCTTTCACCAAGAGCGATATCGATGGGATGTTCAGCGGCGGTAGGACGAGGAAGAAAAAATGATTTTTAGGATAGGAAATCAGGTCAGGTTAGGCCAGGTGGCCTATACCGCCTATCCTCCTCCCAGCGGTATGGAGTTCGGAGGGGGATGGGATGGACTGGGTCCGGTGACCTATGCCCAATCTTATCCTCCCAGAGGAATGGAGTGGGGGGATGGGTGGGGAGGCCTGGTTCCGAGGTCCAAGAAGGTGGTGTTGCCGAGGTCCGCTCAGGCGGGCGGAGGAGTGGGATACGTGTCCGAAGGAACGGTTCTGTCCAGGGAAGACGTGGAGGAAGTAACTGCGGCTGCGGGAAGTCAGCCTGAAGTTCCGGCCGGTGGTCAGCCTGTGCCCAGTGGCGCACCTTCGCCAGCGGCTCAAGCTCCGGCTGCTGCTGAAGGTGGAAAATTCCCGATTGCCGCCGCTGGAGTGGCTCTGGCGACGCTGGTGGCGGCATTTGTCGTCTAGGAAAGGATTCATGAAAACCATGTTCACGGTCGCCCCGTTCGGGCACCTGGCATTTGGGAATTTTTCTCCGCCACCGGTCTATCCGGCGCTCGGAAATCTGGGTCAAGCTCCGAGCAGTCCGGGAGATCTGTCTCAAGGGATCGAGAGCATGCTGAGCGAAGTGCCTCCGCAGGCGCTGGGTCCGTACCAGACGGAGTACCAGAATTGCCAGAATCTTCTCAATAAGGGTGGACTCGTGGGCATGGCGACTGGAGGACAGTGCCTTTACGACCTGTACACGAAGCTTCAGCTTGCGGTGAAGGGGAAGACTCCTCTTCCGACCGCGACGTCTTCCGGAACTCCCATGCCCTACACGCCGCCGGAATCGGGATTCCCCGCGATGGCGGTAGTGCTGGGTTTGGCGGGTGTGGCAGCTCTGATTTACGCCTACACGCAACTGAGCTGAGACATGATGAACTGGATGCAAGGTCCGAGGCTGAGGGTGGTTCCGATGGCGGGATCGGTGTTTAGCGCACTGCCAACGGGTCCGGCTCCTGCGCTTGGGCAGCAGGACAACTCGAGCTACATTGCGCGGGCATCGGCAGCGGTAGCGAAATATGACGATCTTCTCAATCGGATTTCGGAGATCAGCGATACACCGACGCGGAACGACCTTCTCTCCTGGATTTCGGATGCGTCGATTCCGGGAACACCGGCCGAGCGGCGCCAGATGGTGGGCGAGGACCTGAAGAATCCATCGGTCGCCAACAGCACGCCGGTAGGGATGCAGCGGGTGCAGAGCCTGGAACAGATCAATGATCAGCTTCAGGCGAAGGTGGAGAAGGCGGAAGCTTCGTTTCCTCCGATCCGGAATCCGAACCAGCCGGGTCAAGTAAAGGTGGGAGGCTTGTTTACTCCGACGGGGATCGGCCTGGGGATTGTGAGTGTTCTCAGTCTCCTGGTCGTCCCCTTCGTGTTGAAGGGGGATTGACAACCCATTTTTGAGGGGAGAGCCATGGCACTGGTCAAAGTAAAGGCGCACTCCAAGGGGCACTGCAAGAAGGGATCGCGGCGCCGTTCGGGAAAGAGCGGATGCTGGCGCCCGTCGCTGGCGGGGAAGAGGAAGTAGTTCCCTGGGGCATGGGGGCCCCGGCCTGGTGGCCGGGACCTCGGCTGACGGACTCGGCCTGCGGAGATGTCCACCGCGGGCGGGGCCCCCGGACCTCGGGTCGGGTCGTATTTGGAAAGGAAAGCGGAGGCAACAAAATGGCGAACGGAAACTTCGGAGGCAACAGCTTCAACCCGCAGGGGGCGAAGCAGGTGAGCCTCGTGGGACAGAGACCCCAGCTCAGCGGGGGCTCGCTTCAGGGGCAGGGGACGGTGCCGATGGCTCCGGCCTTCACCCAGCAGCCGCAGGGGATCCAGGAGCATCAGGCTCCTCCTCCTTCTGGGCAGGCGCAGATCGGGGCGGCGAACACCCCGCGCGGCGCGCAGCCGGTGGCGCTGGCCGGGCAGCAGCCTCAGGCGCCTCAGCAGGTGCCGGCTCAGCAGTATCCGCAGGCACAGCCTCAGGCTCCTCAGCAGCAGCAGCATGCCTTCCTGGGTGCCGGAGAGGAAGTCCATGTGATCGCGGTCAAGGGGCTGGGGCGTGATGGACGTGAGTACGTGGCCGAGTTCGATGCGGTGTTCCCGGTCGGAACGAGGATCCTGGGGGTTTCGGAAAAGCCGCCGGTCTAAGGTGGATTATGAACGTTTCCTTCAGTCCCGAGATGGCGCGCGTGCTGGCTGAAAAGGCCAAACAGGTGCATCTGGCCGGACGCGAGCTTGCTCTCTTTGGAGAAAGGGAGCCGTTCCTTGCATCGGATTGCGGGATCGAGATCGGATCTCTGGAAGCCCGGACGATCCTTTCGAGCGGCGCGACCGGAAGGGTCTACGAAGCCGCCGATGCGGCCGGCCGGGCCGGAAAGCCTGTGGTCCTGGCGGCCGGCGATGTCGAGGCCATTTCTCGGCTGGAAGGGGTGCTCGCGATGGCTTCGTCCAAGGTCGCGCAGAAACAGGCGGCACTGGAATCGGCAGAAGGACCGATAGCCAGGATCGGACAGTTTTTGGGACTGGCCGCGACGGCGGCCAACGTGATCGGAATGGTCAAACAGATCCTGTGAGGATAGATGAACTGCGGCGAGCGGCATAACCATAGCTTGGGTTGAGGACTGCCCGTAGAGATGCGGTCCGCATCTACAAGCAGGATATCCGATCCCAGAAAGCTGAATGAAAGGCCGGCCCCAGCTCCAACTCGGAAGCTGGGGGAAGAGAACATGGAGCAGACCAGGAATTCGAGCCGAGGGTACAGTCGCGCGGTTCCGGTGCCGGAAGCGCGCTCCCTCAACTTCATGGGGACCGATGGCAGCCATTCGTCCCCCCGGCCCACGGTCTATGCGAAGATGGGGGAACCGTCCCGGAAGAGCCTGAAGCAGGCGCCCGCGGCTCCAGCGGGCCATGCGCCGCTTTCGATCGCCGATGCCGGTACGCTGAGAGACGCGATCATCGCGGCGCAGCCGGCTGCTGAGTTTCTCTTCAAGTCGAAGGGGTGCCCGGGGATCACTCAGGATTCTTTCACGAAGTTGGCGGATCTGAAGAGCAGGCTGGACAACTTTTTGTCTACGGCCAAGGAAGGGAATACCTTCCCGGTCAGTTCGGACGACCTGGATCTCATGGACAAGATCCTGGCCTGTTCGATCAAGGCTCAGAATATGCCGGACCCGTGGGCCTATGTGGTCCTGGGAGCGGCGGTCGTGGGAACGATTCTGGCGGTCAGTTTGTAGGTGCGTGATGCGTTTTCCGGTGGTGGATACCCGGGCTTTTGGGTGGGGCTTCGTGAATCGGCCCTCTCCCAAGAAGAGTCTCGGTAATCCGGTCCCTTTCCTGGGTGTCCGCTCGAGCGAAGCGATCAATGAAGCGGCAAAGGAGCTGGAAAAGGCGAAGACCTACGTCCAGAAGGTCCACGATTCGTACCAGGATCTGGCCGCAGCGATCGGAGAGGCCAGGGCAAACCGGGCATATGAGGAGGCGAAGCAGGGATTCGACTTGGCCAGGAAGAATTACGAGGACACGGTCGAGATCATCGGGGGCCCACGATGAAGATGAAGATGTGCAAGTGCAAGTGGAGCGCGCTCATCCGACCGGAGGGGCCGATCAAGATCAAGACGACCCGGACGGCGTGTTCGAAGCCGGCCAATGCTCCAGATGTCCTGGTGGCCAAGCTTGGCGGCGCGGTGAACGCTGAAGTGACCGTGGTGAAGCATAAAGGGAAGTTTTTCTTCAAGGGTCCGGAAAAATTGGGCGGTCTGGAGCAGGTTCCGGCGGATTCGCTGACCGACTGCCTGAACTACAAGGTCTGGGAGCTCGGGGAAAAGATCGCGAGACAAAAGGGCATCAAGACCGGAGAGAAGCCGAGGACCCGGGGCGGTCATTGATCGGAGGAATTATGCAGCCTATCGTCGTGCCGGTGGTGGGGATGACCACTCCCCGCTGGACTCCGCTCTATGCCTCTCCTCGGATCGTGAATCCGGGGTTGGGCCAATCCTGGATTCATTCAGAGTTGGGACAAACAAGTGCTTCGGGGAAGCTCTCCATCATTGACAGTCCTTTTGTCGCACTCGTGACCGACGTTGCGGCTGGGACATCGATGGGGATGCTGGCATATTACTTCAGTCAGGCTAAGAGTGCTTGGAGCAATGTTTTCTGGTCGTTTACTGCGGTATTTTTTCTAAAGGCGATAGTGGATATTAACAGGCTTGGCGGCAGGTAAAAAGCGGAGGATAAGATATGTTGACACCAGGAAATGGGAATGGCGCTCAGAGATGGAGCCCTGCTCCCTATGTTCCTCCAGCGCTTCCTTATCAGGCGGTGCGGCCAAGTTTGGGAGATACTGCTGCGCCAATTTCTGCAGCGGAGAGCTTCTGGCGCAGCCCGGTGATAGCCTTCGGAACATCTTTTATAGCAGCCGTTGCCGGCGGCTACCTTGCTTACGGGTTAGGGAGACAGCGGAACGTTTGCCTACGTTGGAACACTTCTCCAAAGAATGAGGTCGTCGGCCACAAAAGGAATGATGAAGGAAGGTTGGTGGATGTCTATGGTGGCGGCCTTTCTTTGAGCGAGGCGATGGCGAAATGCCCAGGGACGACCTGGGTGACGTTCTGGTGGGTTCTTGCGGCTGCCATGGGCGTCAAGGCGCTTCATGACCTGTCCGAGATGAATGCTTAAGAGGGACCTATGAAAATCCGCGTGCATGAAGTCTCGGTGGGCGGTTGCTTCATCCAGGGGAAGACCGTCAAGAAGAAGGTCGGCGACGATCGCTGCGCCGTGGTCGGCCTATCCGGCAGGGTGAGCACGCGGAAGCTGAAGGGAGATCCGGAAGTCGAGATGGTGACCTGCCCGCTCAAGTATCTGGCGGTCGGGCTCCGGAGACATCCGGATGCCGTGGTCGAGATCGGGGATGGAAATCTGCTCAAGGGCAGAAAGAAGAGCCGGTAGGAGGACTGGACGATGCGCGTGAAGATGGGAGCCAAGAATCTGGTGGAACTGGGTAGGAAGTGCCCGGCCGGCCAGATCTTCCGCGAGGGCTACACTCGAAAGGGATATACCCGGAAGGACGGGGAGCACGTCAAGACAGCTCATGTTCCGGGCGGCTGCATCCGGGATGTCGGGCTTCCCGGAAAGGTGCCTGCTTCGAGGCGGTGGGCGAAATTCCCGGCGAAGGGGAAGTTCATCGCCGGGTGGCATCATGAGGATCCGGTTCAGACCCGTCATGGGGCGATCAAGAAGGAGTTGAAACGCGAGCACAACGACTGTCTGGTGGTCCAGCACAAGCTTCTCCAGCTCCGGAATATCACGGAGAACACCTCTCCATCCACTTCGCGGACTGCGGAAGCGGATCGGAAGTGGTTGGTCAGCCAGGGATTCTGCCATCTGAAGGGAAAGAAGAAGTAGATGAAGGCTAAAGGCAAGATCATCTTGAAGAAAAGTGAGGGTCTTCCCGGGAGATGCCTGCGCATCGGGGGGACTCTCATGACCTTGAATTGCGGTCTTGCTTATGCCGGGAATTCGCTCATGAAGGGGGACGCCTCCGGGATTTCCACAGGTCTGACGACAGTGAGAGAGACGATTCCGGAAGCTGAGACCTTGATCCCGGAAGGGAAGAAAGGCTTCCAGTCGTTTAAGAACGGTGTCCTGGGGTTGATCAAGGAACTCAAGCCTGGAAAGCATATTTCCAAAAAGGCGGCGGGAGAAATGCTGGCCAGGATTCGCGGTCTGAGTGGGCAGGTGAATAAGATCCATTCCGAGGCTTCGAAGAGCTGCGTGTAACGATGAGGACTTTGTTTACGGCGACTCCGTTCGAGCTCGGCCATGCTCCGCGAAAGCCGAGTCTTGGGCAGTTTCGTCCAGGATGCGTCCTGATCGGAACGCTGTCGCACAAGGCGGACGGGGAGACGCTCTTTGATCGAACGGAGAAGAAATTTCAGGATGAAGGTTGGATCATCGTTCGGGAGGGTACCGGAACGATCCTCTACCGCGGGACGAAAGATGAGGTCGAGGTGACGAACATCTGGACTTGTCCGCCGGAAAGCCTGGAGGAGCTGGGTGGGCCGCGTCTTGGCCAGGTGCGTCTCTTGGGACAGGCGACCCCGAGCGGCCGGATGACTCCATATAACGGGGGCCCGGCATTTTGGGATAACGGCACCGGAGGGTACATCTACTGCGATCCCAAACAGGGAAATTGTCCTCCCAAGATGACGATGGTGACGAGCGAAATGGGATCTGTGGAACCTCCAGGGCCGGCACCTCAAGGTGTCCATTGGGCGAAATATGGAAACGAACGGCTCCGCTGGCCGGATTGCGATCCCCGATACGATCCGAGCTGCCCGTTCCCGACGAGCGTCATCACCGAACAGATCGATGCCGTTGGAGTGGTGGCCGGTGCGCCCGGCGGAGGCGGTTTTGGCGGCGGGCATGGTCTAGTGCCGGGAGTTCCTTCGCCTAGGAGCGGACCGAATTATGGAAATAGCATTCCCTGCGGACCGGGAGGATATGGGCCGACTTGCGCCTATCCGGGGGAAGGAATGACGGTGGTCCAGAACGTCTATCCGATCGACGGCGTTCTTGGCCGTCGGGCCATGAATCAAGGGATGGGTCTTGGGCGACCGACCTTGGGACGGTCCTATCCGGTTCGGAATCTGGGAGCGACTCCGCATGGACGGGCGGCAGAAGGGCATGATGTTTGGTACCACCCGGATGGCCCTTGCCCGCCGGGATATTTCCGGTCCTCTCCGGGATCGCCGTGTGTCGCTCCCGGGGACCTGGTGGACAACGGTGAGAACTATTTCGGTAATGCTTGGTTTTAGTTTTTTTGGGAGGCTCACATGAGCGTCTTCTCAGGGCAGTACGGGTCCTTCGGGGGCGGCTACATGACCGGCCACGACGGCAAGTCGGACACCCCCTCCATGCAGTTCGGCGGAGGCTTCCTGCAGGCGCCTCAGCCGCTGCCGGGCGGCGTCACGACCAAGGTGGCCGAGGTGGTGTATGCCTTGGACGACTATCCCTGGCGCCCCAAGGATCGCAGCGGCCGTCGGCCGCCCTATGAGGGCAACGGCGGCGGCTGGCCGTTCGAGTTCCCGGTCTCCACGACCTATCGTGCGCACGGCGTGCATCGCCAGAAGCGCTACAGGTAGATCGCGCGAAGGTCCCCGGAGAGGCGTTCGCGCGTCTCTCCGGGGAAAGACTGTTTTTTCGTTCCGATCCTCGGATTCGGGAATGATGCAACTGGGCATGCGTCCGAGACCCAGCGGGATGCTGGGAGCGGTTCGTCTCAGGCCGGATTTCGGTCTGGCCGGAGCTCAGAGTCTGCTTTCGCGCCGAAGCACCCCAAGAAGAAGGGTGAGCCTCGGAGCGGAAGAGCTGATCGAGATGGGACAGACTTCTCCTGGAGCTTCTTCTTCTTCCGCTAGCCAACGTCCGGTGTTGATCACGGCAGAGGAAGGGAAGCTCATGATCGCGGTGGTCGAGGCGCTGGTCTCGTTCTCTCAGGACTATCCGATCGAGTTCCATTCCTATTGCCCGACGGATCGATGGCAGACGGCTTTGTCCGACGTTGGAACGTGGGTTCACGAGATCCAGCGCCAGATCAATGCTGGAGCGACCACGGTGACCGTTCCAGCCCATGCCGTTTTCGAGATGATCGATCTGGAGAAATGCGTCTCGGCAGCGCGGGATGCGAGACTGGATTCGGCGAAGACGGCATTCACGCTTTCGGCGATCGGCGCGATCGCGGATGTCGTCTTCGGGATCACCTGGCTGGGCGTGCCGATGTACGTGGCGGGTCTAGCTCTCCTTCTGGGAAGGCCGTTGATCGCGAAGTTCAGCGCCACTCCGGAGGATCCGTACAAGCCGTCCCTGGCCGGTATCCGGACGCTTTCCGGGCGTTTTCAGAGGTTCTGCCTGGGAGGGGAGGGTTGCGAACTGATCGCCATGAAGCTGAAGAAGGATGCCGAGAAGGACTCCTTCAAGAGGCAGGTGCTCGAGCGCGTGATCGTTTCTCCCCTATCCAGGGTGGAGCGCCATCACTGGGGATGGGTCAGGCCGAAGGTCGGCCGCGAGGAAGGGGCGGTTTTCCTGGCCAAGGAGCGCTTCAGGGTCCGCGTGGAGGGATGGAAGGGCGATGAAGTCGTTCCTTCGAACGGATGGGATTTCACCACCGAGGAGGATTGCGACGGCAGCATCAACATCGGGGTGTTCCATCCCGAGGCGGAGGCCAGGAATACGAAATATGGTCCGCTCAACACGAACTCGGGACACGAGGAGAGCTACTGGGTGGAGTACACGGGTCCTCTCACGGAAGGGAAGTTGAGGAGAGCCGGTCCTTTCGGCTGCACCGGGGATCCGGTCGACCATGCGATGGAAGATGCGGGGTTTACGGAAGCCGGAAAGGATGGAGGCTACATCATCTTCGATAGCTCCGGTCAGGTAGTTTCGGAGGGCACCGGGGATGAGTAAGGAATATCTGGCGACCAAGCTGATTTCCGGGAAATCCGATGCGTCGATGAAGACGCAGTGGTGGCCGAAGCATTCCCGGGGTGCCGCCCGGTATCTGGATCTTTCGTGGGGAGATGGAGACCCCGCCGGCTTGAAGTCGATCCGGGAATGTCTCTTTTCCGGATGCCGGGATTGGGAGATCGCGGTGCTGCGGTCTTCGAAGCCTGGGCTCATGGAGGAGCATGCCGTGCTCGAGATCGAGCTCGTTGAGGCGGTGGTGAGGGGAAACGTGGATAGGATCAACAGGATTGGCGATCTCCTGGTTGCAAACGTGAAAAATCAGACGGAGCTGTATACGGCAAAATTCGATCATTTTCCGGTGCGGACCTGGCACGACCTGTTCAACCGGCATGTGGGGCTGTTCATTGAATCCACGCAACATCGTGCGGCGAACGATGACCGGAATTTTGTGGAATGTGAGGAGCGTCGCCAGGTGAACACGCTCGCGCTCGCGGCTTTTACGGCTGAATGGCTATAAGAGAACCAGCATGACCGATTATAGAGTGTCCGGACCGCAGGAACTCCCCCTGGGGGCCCCTCCGCCCGCGATCACGCCCCCGGAAGGCGTGATCATTTCCAGGCTGGAGGGGGATGGCTGGACGAGGAAGTATCTCTATCAGTCGAGAAGGACGCTGGGGGGCAGGAATGTAGAGAATTCGGTCCTGATTTCCGAAATTCCTCCGGGCTCTCCAAAATTGGGATATCGGGATCTTCCGCTCGAGTCGGCGGCGCCTATTGTTCAGAACCGGGTCGAGCAGGCTCCTCCGGTCGCGCCTCCCGCGGAAGCCTCTTTGGGCGCGGTTCCCAATCAGGGGATGCCGGTGCCTGGAATCACCGGATCCTTGCGCGTCCCCGGTCGCGTCGTCTCGAGTCCCTTCACGGGCGTGGCGAACGCGGAAGCGTCGCTCATCTCCCGGCCGAAGCCGCAGCTTTCGGGAGCGGGACCGGGAGCGGGAGTGGCGCTCGTGGCGCCTCCGGCGCCTCCCCGGTCGCCGAGGCTGGCTCAAGCCCCTGCGGCGCCTCCGGCACCGGCAGCTCCCACGGGACCGATCCAGGTGACACCCGGTTGCCCGACGCCTTCGGCTCCCATGCAGTTGCCGGATGGAAAGGTCATCCAATTGGATGATGAGGTGGCGCTGTCGGATCTGTGGCAGATCCTGCCTTACATGACCAAGCAGTGCATCACCCAGGTAGAGGCTCAGCAGCCCGCTCCTCCTCCTGCTCAAGGATTGCCGGGGGTAATTCCGACCTCGCCGCCTGGCGCCGGTTTCCCGGGCTTCGGGCCGGCCTCGGGTGCCTTCGAACAGGGAGGATTCGTCGGCGGAGGAGTCTCCAATGGGACCGGCATCTTTGGACCGGTAGGGCCGGTCACTCAGACCCCGCTGGGTCCGTCTCAAGTCGGGCCGGTAGGTCCTGTCGGACCGACTGGACCTCAAGGACCGCCCGGAGCGGGAGCCGCCATCGATTTCGTGACGAAGACGGATGGAGATTTTACGGCTGGCCCCGGGTCGTACATCCCGATTCCCGGAACGCAGCTCTCGTTTACCCAGGGGATGGCCGGAAACGCCATTTTCGTGATCAACGCCTGCTTCGGATGCGCTTTTTCCACGAACAACGCGCTTGCGATCAGCGTGGATGGGACGATCTATCCGCTTCAGTCGAATCTCTGGCATACGTTCATTGCCGGAGTCGAAGGATTCCTGGACGGCGCGAGCGCCGTGTGGCCGATGTTCCTGGCTGAAGGAACGCATACGGTTCAGCTCATGCTCCAGGGGATCGGGGCTGGTGCGTCCTGCTCGGGAGCAGGGCTCGGACAGCAGGCGACGATTTCGGCAAATCCCAACATCCCGCTTTCGCTTGCGGTGGTCCATCAGGCCTTGGGAGTGACGACGCCCTTTGCACCGGTTCTCGTGGTGGATGGCGTGACGAAGACGGATGCGCCTTTTGCTGCTACCGGCCCGCTCACGCCGGTTCCGAGCACCTTACTGCCCTTCACGGTGACCACTCCGGGGAATGTGACGGTTTATTTGAGCGCGTATTTCGTCGCGACACCGTTCAACTCGGTTCCGTCGCTTGAACTTGGAGTGATTCTGGATGGCGGAACGCCTCTCGCGCTGGCTTCTCTTGCGATGGTGATCGGCGGAGGTTCCGACAAGCTGTTCAGTTGGTTCCTGACCGCAACAGTGACCTTCCAAGGTATTGCGGCGGGTCCGCATAGCGTCCAGATGGCCTATACCTGCGCGTTGGCCGCGCCAGCGTTCTTGGTCCTTCAAGGGTCGCCTTCGACGCCTGCGACCGTTTCCGCGATTCACACATAAGGCGAGGAGAACTTGAGCGACTATATGGGCAATCCTGAGCCGAAGGAGCTTCCGCTGGGGATGCTTCCGCCTCCGGTGACGCCACCGGAAGGGGTGGTCATTTCTCGCGTGGAAGGTGATGGCTGGACGCGGAAGTACCATTACCAGGCCAAGAGGACGATGGGCGACCGGATCGTCGAGAATTCGCTTCTGATCGCCGAGATTCCGCCAGCTCCCCGCTCTTCCTATCGCGAAGTGCCCGCGGAGATGGCTCCTATGTCTGTTCCTCAGGTCCCGCAAGTCGCTGCTCCGGTGACCCAAGGCCCTGCGCTTGGAACTTTGCGTGCTCCGGGGCGGGTAGGTTCAAATCCGTTTTCCAGTGCTATGGAAAGTTCTTCAGGAAGGCGTCTTTCCGGGCCGATGGTGAATTCGCCGATCCTTTCGACGACGCCTCCTCCGTCCCAGTCGCCAAGGCTTGCGCAAGGACCCGGAGTCCAGGCTCCCGTGACCAGTCTGCCTCCCGCTGGGGCGGTTGCGCCCACTTGTCCGACTCCGGCACCCTTGCAGTTGCCGGATGGCCGGATTGTCCAGCTCACCGACAAGCTTAAGCTTTCGGAGCTCTGGCAGATCCTTCCCTACTTGACCAAACAGTGCGTGTCGCAGGTCAAGATCAAGCCTCCGAAAACGCCTACGGGGCTTCCCGGGATACCGACTTCTCCGATCAATGCGGGCTTCCCGGGCTTCGGTGCCTCGACCGGCGTCTTCGGAGGCGGCGGGTTCCCGGGGAGCGGAGGAAACGTCTTCGGTCCCTTGGGACAGGTGAATCCTCAGAATCCGATCCAGCCCAGTCCTTTGGGTCCTTCCGTGGTTCAGGGGCCTGCGGGCCCTGCCGGACCTCAGGGTCCTCAGGGAGCCGGAACGGGCCTTCTCTACGTGACCAAGGTCGACGGAGATTTCACCGCGGGACCCGGAGCGTTCGTCCCGATCCCGGGGACGCTGCTTTCGTTCACTCAAGGAGCTCCTGGCGCGGTCCTGTTCGCGATCAATGCCTGCTTTGGGTGCGACAATTCGGTCAACAATGCCCTTGCGCTCAGCATCGACGGCACGATTTACCCTCTCCAGGCGACGCTCTGGCCGACGATGTCTTCCGGCGTGCTCGGTTTCCTGGATGGTTCGAGCGCGATGTGGCCCATCGTTCTTCCTTCGGGCGCTCACCAGGCTCAGCTCATGCTCCGGGGCATCATGGCGGGGGAGTTCTGCTCAGGAAGCGGGCAGGGGATTCCTGCAACCGTTTCAGCAAACCCGAATGTCCCGCTTTCCTTGGCCTTGATCTATCAGGTGCCTGGAGCGATTCCGGCGACCACGCCGGTCCTGGTCAATGAAGGCTATCAGAAGACGGATGGCCCGTTCGCAGCAACCGGCGCCTTGACGGCGGTCCCGAATGCTTCGATCGCCTTCACCGTAACGACCCCAGGAAATGTCATGGTGACGGTGAGCGCGGATTTCGCCGCCAGTCCGCCTACGATCCTGCCTTCCATCGACTTGGGCATTATTTTTGACGGCGGAACGCCGTTGACGCTCGCGACGATTTCTTTGGAGAACGGCGGCGGTGGAGACAATGTGAGCGCCCTCCATCTGGAAGGAATGATCGTATTGCCCAATGTCCCGGCGGGTCCTCACACCGTCCAGATGGCCTATGTCTCCGGTCCTGTTCCGGGAATCATGACGCTCCAGGCTTCGCCCACGCTGCCGGCGAATATTTCGATCCTGCACACTTAGAGGGATTTATGGCTGGTCCGGAACCGAAAGAGCTTCCTCTGGGAGCGCCGCCTCCGGCGATGACCCCTCCGGAAGGAGTGGTTATTTCGAGAGTGGAAGCGGATGGGTGGACGAGGAAGTATCTCTACAAAATCGAGCCGTCGATGGGCGATGCGGTCGTCGAAAATTCTTCTTTGATTGCGGAGATTCCGCCGAATTCACCGCGTGCCACGGAACGGCAGCTTGCGGGACCCGAGATCCATCTTCCGATGCTTCCTGCGGAGCCGCGTCTGGGTCAGGCGCCTCCATCTCCAGCTCCAGCATCGCCAGCGTGCGCACCTCCTCCGGGACCGCTTCAGATGCCGGATGGAACGCTGATCCAGCTCGACGACAAGATCACCCTGGGTGAACTGTGGGGAATTCTTCCCTTCATGGCCCAGCGTTGCGTGGAGGAAGTGGAGAAGGAGAATCTTCCGCCTCCGCCTCCTCCTCAGGGAGTTCCGGGAGCGATGCCCACCCAAGCCATCGGTGCCGGCTTCCCTGGTTTCGGACCGGCATCGGGGATGTTCGGGCAAGGAGGATTCATTGCGCCCGGAATCTCCGGAGGGGCCGGTCTCTCCGGTCCCCTCGGGCCGGTAAATACGATTCCTCAGACACCGATCACCCCTTCCGTCGTCGGGCCTCAGGGTCCGCCTGGACCTCAAGGTCCGGCGGGCACGCCCGGCGTCGGCGCTACCATCGATTTTGTGACGAAAACGGATGGCGATTTCACGGCAGGTCCGGGCTCGTTCATTCCCATCCCGGGGACGCTCCTTGCATTCAGCCAGGGGGCGACCGGAAACGTGATGTTCGTGATCAATGCCTGCTTCGGATGCGGGGACGCCACGAACAACGCGCTTGCTCTCAGCATCGACGGGACGATCGTGCCCATCCAGGCTAATCTCTGGCAGACCTTCGTGGGAGGAGTCGAGGGATTCCTGGACGGTGCAACGGCGATGTGGCCGATGATGCTGAGCGAGGGCTCGCATCAGGTCCAGCTCATGCTCCGGGGGATCATGGCCGGGGAATTCTGTGCGGGAGCGGGACTGGGCCTCTCGGCGACGATCTCGGCCAATCCGAACATCCCGCTTTCGCTCGCGGTGGTTCACCAGGCCCTGGGAAGCCTGCCTCCGGGCGCTCCCGCTCTCGTGCTGGACGGTCTCTCCAAGACCGACGCTCCCTTTGGAGCCACCGGAGCTCTGACGGCCGTGCCGAGCACGCTGCTTGTCTTCACCGTGACTACTCCAGGCAATGTCTTGATTATCGTGAGCGCGGATTTTTCCGCCACGCCATTTAACTCGCTTCCGGAAGTTTCCCTGGGATTCATCCTCGATGGGGGAACTCCTCAGTTCCTGACCGCGCTTTCTCTCAATATCGGACACTTGCAGGACAAGCTGTTCACCTGCCACCTTTTCGGGTCGATCGTGATTCCGAACGTGCCGGCGGGAACCCACGGGGTTCAGATGGCCTATTTTTCTGGTCCCGGAGCGCCTTCCATCATGGCGCTTCAGGCATCTGCGGCGCTTCCGGCAACGATTGCGGCGATTCACACATAGGAGAGGATTCATGAGAACGATCATGCTTCCGGACAAGAAGGTGGAGGACGTGGCCGGCCTCTACTATGACCTGATCAAGAACGGCTTCGAGGTCGAGAACGTCGGTCTTGATCAGAAAGGTGTCCATGTCTTCCTGAACGACATGGAAACCAAGGATCCGACGTCGGTGGTGGAGTCATGGGTGGGAAAGCCTGCTCCGGTCACCACCCGGTCTCTGGTCGAGCAGCGGAAGGCTATGGTGGCGGAATATCAGGCGAAACGCTCTGAGAGAGAAGCGGAAGCGCGGGCCAAGGTGGCGGCCATGGCCCAGGCGGAGGACAAGAGGCAGGCCGCCTCCGGGGTTCCGGCGCCGGCGCCCATCCAGGGGATGTCCGGGTCCAAGGCGACGCTCTTTTCCAAGATCTTCAGGAAGCTCTGGTAGAGGTCATGGCCCTGGTTTACGTGGGGGAGGCAACGTTCGTGGACAAGGATCCGGTGGATGTAGGGGAAGGCGATCCGAGAGAGTGGACTCCTCGGTATACCGGTTCCCCAATCCATTGGTACGTCCAGTTTCCGTCGCTCGAGCGGGCGAGCTATGGGCTGGCTTTGCTCAAGAAAGGTCCAAAAAGCAAGTGGCTGGATCAGGAGGAGGTTGGAGAAACCCGATTCAATGAATCCATCGCTCAGCTTTGGGAATTTGCGGATGCGCTCAAGTATCTCGAGAAGAAGAAAGAGAAGAGATACGCCTTTGAGGAAAATCCGTTCGTCGAGGTGAAGAACGAGGACGACTATGAGAAGGCTTTCCTGGCCTGGAAGGGAATCGAGGATGCTTCCGAGATGACCTGGCAGGAACGCGAACGGATCATGAAGTATGAGCTTGCGGAGGAATCCGGTTGGAGGGGTCCGGGAGTTTACGATTTTCGGGACATGACCCGGCACGCAAAGAGCGTGGGAAAATACGAGATCGAAAGCATGGACTATTGGGCGAAAGAGGTGCTCGACAGCGCTTATGATGAAGACTGGGAAAAGGCGATGTGGGACTTGATCAGGAGAAATACCGAGTGATCGCCTATTCCCCCGTCATGGGCTCTCCCCGGCGTGGGCTCGGACAGATCACGAGCTTTACTGGTGGTATCACGGATACCATCGCAAAGAAGATCGTGAGCGATGCGGAGCCCGTGACCAGGCAGGTCATCATCGAGGAAAGAAACCGCCTGGCGGGAGCCATGATCGGAGGAATCCCGTTCTTTTCGCTGGCCGCGATCGCGTTTGCGGCGACGCAGTATCTGGTCCGCGACGATGCAACGGTCCCGAAGTTCATCGGGTATGCCGCTGCTGCTGCGGCGGCCGGTGGGGGCGCTTTCTGGACGCTTTCGAAGATGCAGCAGGTTCCACCTCCACAGCCGCCGTCTTCGGCGCCTGCGGAGGTGATTCAGATAGCGGTCCAGACGGCGCAGGCCATCGTGAACGATGCGGAGCCTCTCGTTCGGCAGATTATTTCCGAGGAACGGGTGAGAGCCATCGATGCCACGAAGGTCGGGATCCCGTTCTGGGCGGCGAGCGCTGTGGCTTTTGCCGCCACGGCCTTCATGGTGAAGGACGGCGAAAATTTGATGAAGACGGCTGGCTATAGCATTTCTGCGATCCTGGCATCCATGGGAGCTTATGCGGCTCTCGATAAGGAGCGTGGCTAGATGCGCGCGATCGATGTCTTCGGCGTGCTTCCGCCTCGGGCGTTTGCGCTGGGCGATAAGCTCATTCCCAATTGGCCCAAGCACGGAGTTCCGGAGTGGGAAAATGGGATCTGGCTCTATACGGATAGCCGCGGGAACCAGACCGTGATCGCCAAGCAGGGAACGCTGGATGCCAATGGCAACTGGTCCGGGTGCGAACAAGGAATCGCTTACGATGCCTGGATTGCGGGCGGCAGGCTCAATCCCTGCACCGGGCTGCCTGTGGCTCCTCCTGTAGAGAAGAAACCAGGGTCTGCTTTGACGACTCCTTCAACTCCTGGAGCTCCCGTGCCGACCGCTCCTGCGCCTGCGCCCGAGAAGAAGTCGTCCACGGTGCCGACGGCCGCCATCGTTGCCGGAGGAGCCGGCGTAGCCGGCTTGGTCGCGCTATTTGCAACCGGAGTCATCAAGCTGTGAGATATCCTGTGCTCAATCTTCGTCCTGTCCAAATGAGTGGTATGCTGGAGGATTACCAGAACGAGATCAGTGCGTTCAAGGCGAAGCTGAACCAGCCTCCACCACCTGAACCTACACCTAGGGAATTTGGTCCTCCTCCTGGACCTCCGGCATTCGTTACTCAAGGGCCAGCTCCAGAGCAGCGCCCTCCGTCTCGTCCTCCAAGGCCTCTAACGCCTGGTATGAATCCTCCGCCATTAAGTGTAGCAACTGGATATCTGACACATCCTCCAGAAAATCCTCCTCCTCCACCCCCACCGCCGGTACCTACACCTCCGGGGGGATGTGGAGAAGGAATGACGATGACTCCTGCAGGATGCAGGCCGAATGTTCCAACGTTGCCAGACCGTCCACCGATTTGGAATCCTCCGCCTGTAGCTCCACCTCTTACTTCTGCGATAAGCGTCTCTACGTGTCCCGAAGGAACAACTAAAACTCCATCTGGATGCCTTCCAAATGTACCTACCGGTACATCTAAACCGCCTCCACCACCTCCACCGCCTCCAGTAGCTACAGGTGGTGGTAGTGGCAAACCATCGGTTGCAACCCGCGGTGGTGGCGGCTTGATTTCAGTCGCCACTGGAGCAGGAGGCGGAGGAGGCATGGGCCCGATGACGCTTCCTGGGGATATGGGAATCGGCATGGGCAGGGTCTGGTTGGGGAGGGTTCCTCTGGTTGGAAGGGGAAGCTTGGCAAGGAATCGTGTGAACGTCGGGCCTGGTGAAAAAGTGCCGGATAGAATAGGACAAGGGATTGTGCTTCCTTCCAAAGAGAGCGCAAAGCCTTTGGACACAGGGCTTTCTCTGGTTCCGGTTTTGGGGATTGCTGCTTCGGTTGGAGCGGCGATCTATCTGGTTTTCCTGAGGTAAGGGATGGCGACGAAGGTTGTGAAATGGGCTCCGGCCAGGTATGAGCTTGGTCTATCGCGTACCCGGAGGCCGGCGATCGCCTCGCTCCATCCCTCCAAGAGGACGATGGATTCAATCGGCATCGTGACGGATTTCCTGGTGGGAGGCTTGTTGTCCAGCACGGTCTACATGGTGATCAGCCCGCGCTGCATCATGCCTGGGAATCCGGTGCTGGCGAGTCGCCCGGAAGCGGCGCTCGTGACGGGAGTGGCTCTTGCTGGGATTTGGTGGTTGCTAAGGGGGGAAAACTATACGGTCCTTGCGACGTTAGCGGGATCGGTCGGACTTTACGGCGCGTGCAAACTGTTTGTTTTATAGTTTTTAGGAGAAAGGCAGATGTACAACCTCGGCATGGTGATGATCGGCAGTTCGGGCGGGGGCTCCCGTGGATCGCTCTTTTCGGGCAACATCGGCGACAACTTCAACGCCGGTCTTGCCGGGCCCATCCCGCATCCCTATCTGGGACAGGCCCAGCAGGAGTATGCGGATGCGAGAGCGGCCGTCGCGCTCTTCGACCAGCTCGTCGAGCGGACGAAGCGGATCGCCAACCAGACCGCCCGCGAGAAGATCGCGGATACCTACGGTCTGACGGATCCGACCAACCAGGACAAGGCGCAGTACACCCGGAACGGCGTCGCGACCATGATCGCCCACGCCAACAGCTACACGCCGACGAACTACGACGAGTTCGGAGTGCGCGAGGGGATCAACCGGGTGAACCGGCTGAAGTCCTTCAACAAGGACTTCGGGACCGACGTGGCCCAGGCGGAGGCCACCTACGGGATCCTGCCGGAGCCTCAGGTGATCACGAAGGTCGTGCAGGCGCCGGGAGGCGAAGCCACGAACTACATCATTCCCGCCGTCGTGGTGGGAGGCGGTCTGGCGGCAATGGCGGCGCTGGGTGTCTTCAAGAAGTAACGGAAGGAAACGGAGGGATCTCATGATCGGTTACCAGACGGAGTATGCTCCGGCGTATACGCGCCGGCTCTCGCCGGTTCGGTTGTCGCAGGCGACGCCTCCGGCGCCGACGCCTGCGGCACCTCCATCGGGAGCAGCGGCACCGGTACCGGCGGCACCCAGCAAGCTGACGCCCGCGCTTATCCGGACGGCACTCACCGGAGGTCTCGTGATCGAGACCGCGCTTGGCGCGGCAGGAGGCTGGGTAGGCTTCTACACGGGCCAGAAGGCGAAGGGCCTTCTTTCGGTGCTGGGCTACACGGTTTCCGCGGTGAGCGCGGTATCCGGCATCGTGAGCCTGGCGGAGCTCGCGATTTATATCGCGAAGGGTCTACCGGTTCCCCAGGTGCCCGTGGGTCCGGCGGTCCAGCAACCGGCAGTTCCGGTCGCGACTTAAGCGGCGGTCGGTTGTCGGACTTCGGGCTTGAGGTCGAAGTCTGAAAAAAAGGAGGTAGATGGTGATCCAGTACCAGCAGATGTATCGGCCAGCCTATGCTGGGCTTGCCCAGGCTCCGGCGGGAGGTCCGGTTCCCGCTGTACCTCCTGTGCCGGCAAGGGGTCCCGCACCGCTCACGTCCAATCAGCGGACGATGGCGATTGCCCTTGGAAGCGCGGAAACCGCATTCGGCGCGCTTTCCACATGGGTGGGAGTGAGGGCAGGTCTTAGGGAGAAGGGGATCTTCTCCATCCTGGGATGGGCAGTTGCTGCGGGAGGCGGGTTATTCACGGTGGTCAATCTTCTGGGGACGGTGGGAATGATCAGCCGGACAGTCGAGGTCTAGGGAATGCGCTCGCTCTACGAGATGGGATTCAAGGATCCCAAGTCCATCAGACTTGGGCAGCTTGATTTCCTTCCGAGTCTGATCAGCGCGAGCATGCAGGCAGGAGCGGCCGTCTACGGCGCCCACATGAACCAGACCATCGCGGAAATGCAGAAGAAGACGCAGGAGGATATCGCCAATAAGCAGGCGGCTGAGGCCCAGGCTCAATCTCAAGCTCAGCAACAGGCGGCAACTGCAGCCGCAACCCAGCAAGCAGCAGCACCGGCTGCTCCTCCACCGAGTGGGAAGATTCTCGGAATGGATAAAAATACGGTGATTATTGCCGGGGTTGGGCTCGCTCTGGCTGCCGGGATAGTCGCGGTGGTAATGACTTCGACGGAAAACCCTCTTCAGGCTGTGATGGGGAGAAAATGAGATCTCTCTTCGAAATGAGCTTCCGCAATTCGTTCGGTCCCATGATGGGACAGGATGATGGCGGAATGATCACCTCACTGGATCAGGAGGCGGGAGGCACGAGTCCTTGGGGGGAAGGTGGAGCTCCGATCACGTCTCTTCCTTCATTGCCCGCTGCGCCTGCACCGGTGGCTGCGCCAGCGCCAGTTTCTCCTGCTCCGGTAGCGGCGCCGACTCCTGCGCCTACCTATGCGCCTCAAGCTCCGGCTGGGGGAGGTGGAGGAGGCGGTGGAGGAGGAGCGGGCGCGGGTGGAGGTGCGGGGGGGAGTCCGGATCTGACGAAAATTGCGACGTCGGCCATTACTGGAGCAGGCGCCGGCTACGGTGCCTACTCAAAGGCGGAGGTCCAAAAAATTACCGCTCAGAGCGCAGCGCAGAAGGCGGCTGCGGCTTCCAAGGGAGGAATTCCCATGATGGCTCCTCCTCCCCCTCCGTCGGGAGGGTCGGATGTCCTTTATATTGTGGGTGGATTGGCGGTAGCAGGTGCTATTGCCTTTTTTGCTTTGAAGTGAGGATCTCTTTTTAAGGAATGGCGCATGTACCCCTACCAGCAGCAGTACCAGCCGAGGTTCCGGGATTATTGGGTTGGGCAGGCTCCGGCGGGGGCCGCTCCTGCGGGTCCCGCAGCCCCGCCTGCTCCAGCAGCAGCTCCGGCGGGTGCTCCAGCGGCTCCCGGAAAGCCTGCGGCTCCGTCGGTGGGCGTCCGGGTAGCTGAGACCGTCCTCACGGTCGGGTTTTCGGCTGCGGTGGTCTACACGGGCATCCAGGCCGGCCTCAAGCAGAAGGGGATCAATTCTGTAGCCGGATGGGTGGCCGGAGTGGGTGGCGGTATTCTGGGGCTGGCGACCCTGACGGGGATCGCTTCTCCGTCGCTCGCGCAGAAGATCAACCCGTTCCGCTTTGCCTAGTGAGGGGTTATGTGGAAGAGACCGCATTTCCTGGGGCAGGTGCCGATCGTTCCTGTCGGAAGCCCCTGGGGGACTCCGCTCGTGGAAGCCCCTGGGGTAGCGGGCCCTCCGGGAACGGCGTGCGCTTGGGAAAAGGATGCGAGTGGGAATGACGTGTACGTATGCCGGCCCCAGGCTCCTGGAGTCGTTGCAGCGACGCCTGTGGCCGGCTACGGACCGTTGATCATTCCTGCGCGGAGGCTCTTTTAAGCGATTCTAGGATAGGAGGTTTTTCATGGCGAGCGGACTTTGGCTCGGCATGGCAGCGGCGGCAGGTGCGCTGGCGACTGCCATTGCCGGAAGGAATGCGGCAAATGAGATCGGCCGCGGAGGAGGCGGTGGTGGAGGAGGTGGTGGAGGAGGTGGCGGTCATGGCGGCGGCGGTGGCCATGGCGGCTGGTCTGGTCCTGGTTGGGGGGGAGGCCTTGGTCCGGTAGGTGGACATCCAGGTGGCGGTGGCAGAAGGTTTGGCACGACCTTTTTGTTCGGGAATGGAGGAGGGGACTGGTGGCCCTTCTACTATCCTTACATGTATCCGCCGGCGCCGAATCCCCAGTATGCCTGCGAATGGGAAGAGAAGCCTCCCAAGGAAGACACAAAGATGGTCTGCACGCCTCAGCCGAATACCTTTCCGGTGGTGAACGTCAACTGGCGTGGGCCGGTGGCGTGGGGCGAACCTGGTTGGGGCGGCTGGTGGTAAAAGGAGATCTCCATGGCGAAGAAGAAGAAGCCTGAGTATCGCTGGCGGCCAGCCTCGCTTCGGGTGGGAGCCGCGCGGCGGGCGGTAGCGGCCGCGCCGACGACCGTGGTGGTGAATCCCCCATCGGCGCCGGCTTCTTCATCGACGCCATCGGTCATCGTGGCGGCACAGAAGAACCCGGGGAGTACGATCGCTGTTATCCTTGGGCTTGGTGCGGTTGCCTTTGCGGTGCTTGAGCTGACCGGGGTGACTCACGTCTTCACTTCGGCTCCGACGGCGCCGCCACCGCCGCCGAAGCCGGTGGCGCCTCCCGCGCCGCCGCCGAATCCGGTGGCGGCGGGAATCGCGGCTGGAGTGGCCGCGGCAACGGGGACTCCCGCAGCGGGAACGACTCCGGCTGCTCCAGCGACTCACTAAAGGAATAGCAATGATTAATAGAGCGGGTTTCCTGTACGCGCCTCCGATGCTCGGGCATGCGGTATTTGAGGCTCGTGGAGAGACGGCGCTTGGTCAGGCTCCTCCGGCTACCGCTCCGCAGACGATCGTAGTACAGGCTCCAGCACCGGCGGTCGCGGCACCTGCTCCTGCCGCTCCCTCAAGCGATGGCGTGTCCTTGCTTGGGATTTTGATCGTGGGAGGGGCGGTTCTGGTGGGGCTCGAGGTGGGAGGAGTGATCAATATTTTCGGCTTGAACAAGCTTCAAGAGAAGCTCTCCAGTAAACATGCCCAGAAAGCATGAATTTACTCTCTATACGTTCAAGGAACTCTCTCCGAAAGCGAAGGAGCGGGCAATCCAGGACTTCAGGGATGATCCAGATTTGACTTGGGACGAATCGGATTCTCAGTGGTTGACTGAAATGTTCGAACAAGACTTGGCGGATCATTACGGGCTTGGGGATATGAAGGTCGGATGGGGCCTGAATTATACCCAAGGAGACGGGGTTTGTTTTTCGGGATCTGTGAACATCGAAAGCTTCATCAAAGCCGAGAAGGCGGAAAAAAGATTCGAAAGGGTTCTTAAGCTGGCCCAGGATGGTTTGATTGGGGCAAAGATTGTTCATCGAGGCCGGGATTGCCACTGGAACTCGATGGATACGGAGGTCGAGCTTTATTTGAAGGAAGAGGATCTTGTACCCGAAGACCTTCTGAGCAAGATGCGTGAGTGGCAGGGTGAGAGGGATAAAATCGATCTGGAATGGATGCGTGCTCGGGATCGAGTTCGAGATATGAACATGGCTCCAATACGGGAGTGGACGAAACAAGTCGAGCGGCATTCGAAACCATCGGACGATCCTAGGGAATGGAGTCCCAGGGAGCCGGGTCCAAAGCCGGCACCTTTGAATTTCCCGGAACCCCCAAAGCCAGAGATCATCGTTCCCGATTGGTATAAGGAAGCTGAAGTGCAGCAGGAACGTGAGTATAAGAAGGTGGAAGCTGAGGTGGGCGAGTTCAAGGAATATCTGGAGGAACGGATTCAGGATATTTCCAGGGAAATGGAGAAAACGGGTTACGGGGAAATCGAGTATCAGAAAACCGACGAATACATCATCGAGGTGCTGGAGAACCGGGATTGGGAGTACCTCAAAAATGGAGAATTGTGGAAGGGATAGATGATTACCCGGCATGGTTTTCTGTACACCCCGCCGATGCTTGGATATTCTCCCTTTGTATCCATCCAACCTCCAGTTCTAGGCCAGGCTCAAGCCCCAAGACCTCTGACAGTGGATGTCCATCCTTCTCCGGAAGCTCAGGCGGCTTTGCAGGAAAACAAGAGCAGCATTTCCCTGCTCGGCCTTATCCTCGTTGCCGGAGCGATCACCGTTGCGCTTGAGGTTGGAGGCGTGATCAGTATTTACGGATTGGATCGTTTGCAGCTTTATCATCCGAAGAAAAAGAAGCCCTCGAAGACCTGTTGTCCGTGCAAGTAGGAGTTCTGAGAATGGGCGATCATTCGATGTTTTCGATGGGGTTCTCGAAGAACCAGCTCGGCTGCTGCGGCTATGACGAGCTGGCCGTCAAGCCTCCGACCACAAGTCCCTTGACCAGCTTGAAAAGAAAAATTCAGCCGGAGGCTCAGGTTAATGTGGTGGTCCCTCAGCCGCCGATCCTGCCCAGGCTGAGCTCGGCCGGAACGACATCGCGCATCCGGGTGGAGAACTTCCTGAGGCCTGTGGAGGGGTTGCTAGAGAGAGGACGGCGGGAATGGCGGTCGTAGGAAATAGTGGAATTCGAGAGGGGTGTCATGGTATTATCTTGACACCTCCCCCGTTCCGTTTGCGGCTGTGCCGAGACGGAATTTTTGATTTTGCCCGATAGGGGAGGCGCATGCCAGTCAGAGAGCCGATCATCATCAAAAGGGCTCCCTCGAGCCCGATTCAAGGTTTGATGGCCGCTCCCCGTCCGACCTTAGTCTCCCTTTCCGGCTATCGTCCGAGTTTTGCAAGCTCGGTGTTCATGCCGTCGGTGAACTATCCCCGGGTTCCTCAGCTTCCTGTGTTCTCGGCTCATCGGAAGAACGGCCTTGGCCAAAACAGCCTGGTTACGGTCAATCCGAAGGTCGATCTCACGATCTCGACGGGTCTGGAAAAATACATGTTCCCGGTCGGATTAATGGCCGGAGGGGCGGCTTCATTCCTGGTCGGAAGCGTCATCCCTGAGAGCTTCCGACCGGTCACGACGGTGATCGGCTTGGGGCTTTTGGGATGGGGGGTCTATACCCTCATCAAAGGAGGCACCGCGGCACCGGCGGCTCCCGCGGGTCCGACGCCACCTCCTTCCGGAGCGACGCCGACAACCGCTTCTCCGCAGGCGTTCCAGCCTCCGACGACTTCAGCGTTCAACACGCTCCAGATCCAGGTCGTGACGCCTCAACCGGATCAGACGATCGCTCACCTTGGAGGCCTCTTCTCGAGCGATAGGATCCCCATCGTCATGAGTCTCTTCAATCCCTCGAGCGAGACCGTGACGTTCAACCTGCAATTCGAATGGGACGAATTCCCGACGTTTGCCGGCGTCAATCGCGGACCGAATCATGGGTCGCAGTCGTTCCAGGTGACGCTCGGGCCGAACGAGGAGAAAAATCAGACGTTCGAGCTTCCTTACCAGAGTTCCGGGTTTGGAACGAGCTCCATGGGCGTCAGCATGGCCGTCTATAAGAAGCGGACGCCGAATGAAGCTCAGCAACTGGTTACCAACATCACCTTCAACGTGACCTAAAGGAGGATCCTGGGATGAAGAAAAAGGCGCCATCACTCCTGGAAAGTTTTACCCGGGAGTCCATCGGGAACCGTTCTCTGGATCGGCGTCCTCCATGGTCCCCTTCCATGCGCAGCGGTTGCCCGAGCTCGGGGAACAAGCTGTTTCCCTGGCGCCCGGCAGCCGGTTCGAGCCTGGGCAATCCCATGAAAGAAAGCGTCCTGGGGCTCTCCATCCTGTCGGCTCTTTCGATTGCGGGCATCCACAGCGCGGTCAATCCGAGCTACTTTACGCTCCGGAGCTTTGCCGCGCAGCCACAGGCGAAGGGTGCTGCGCAGGAAGGTCTCTGGATCGGCTTGGGGCTGAGCACCGCGGCGTCGGCCGCCATCGGAATGGTCTTCAATGAATGGATCCCGGCCATCATCTCTCAGGCCACGGCGATCCTGCTCTTCGGGGTGGGTATGTATGCGGTGAATTCTCCGCCTCTTGTCACGATGCCCGCGATTCAGAACCAGAACGTGGCACCCCCGAAGACGACGGAGATCCAGCAGTAGGAGTGACGATGCTTTCTTATGCGGAGACAGGACTGAGGCTGAGGAGAGTTCCTCTGGGTCCAAGGTTTCTTGGCCAAGGAGGAGCTCCTTTCCCTCCGACTCCTCCTCCGGCGTGGCCTCCGACTTCGCCGATAGTGTCTACGAAATCAGTCGCTCAAGCCGTAGGACAGGCAGCCGGAACGGGCATGGCGATCGGGCTGGGTGTGGCAGCGGTCAGCGTAGGAGCCGCCTGGGTGGGCATCCATACGGGGATCAAGGAAAAAGGGTTTCTTTCATTCACCGGTTGGACCGTCGGTATCCTGGCTGGGCTGAGCGGTCTATTCACTCTGGCTACGGTGGCAGGATTGGGGGTCCTTGTAGGGGCTGCCAGATCCGAGGCAAACCGGACCTAAAAACATGCAGGTAAAGTTTCCAACGCGGCCGCTCATGAGCGGTCGCATTCTTCTTGGGTCCGGACCCATTCGGACGAGCCGATTGGGACAGGGACCTTCCAATCCGGCTCCTTTGGGCTGTCTGGTTCCGGCAAGCTATGGTCCTGGGGGCCGTGCGGTCGTGGCCTGCGCGATCGGGAACGGCTATTACAATGTTCTCGATGCCATCTCCGGCGCTCCGGTCATGAGCAGCGTTTCCCCGGACTGTCTTAAGCAGTTCGGAAATTTCACGATCGCGCAGGCGGGAGATTGGCGCTGTTCCGCGGTGGGATCTCCTTCGGTCGGCCAGAACCAGAATCCTTGCGGAGTCCCTCCGGATGCCGTTTATAAGCCGGTCCTCGCCTGTCCCGGACCCGGCGGCTATTCGATCATCGATCCGGCGACGAACACGATCATCATGTCGAATGTCTCGCATGCATGTCTTTCGACGTTCAAGAGCCTGACCATTTCGACCGCCTCGGATCCTCGGTGCGCAAGCGCCAAGCCGGCGCCGCCTACGCCCCCAAGCATCATCTCGAATCCGGGGGCGAAAAAGGTGACGTTCCCGATTGCGGGGATGCAATTCCCTTGGAGTGAAAGCGCGCCGCTGACGCCGGTGGTGCCGCCGAACAAGCCGATCTACGATGTGGCTCAGACTCCTCCGGTGGTAGGTCAGGCGCCTCCTCCTCCACCACCAATTCCGCCTCCGGCACCTCCTGCGGGTGGAAGCCCGGTTCCACCGCCGCCGCCGCCGGCTCTGCCTCAGCCGCCGCTCAACTATGCTCCCGGGCAGCCGATTCCGGTCGCCGACTGGTTCGGCCTCTGCAAGCAGATGAATCCGATCCCCGCGAAATAATTTTCCGCTTGACAGCGAACCTTTCGGCGTATAAGCTGTTGGAGTAAGCAAAGGATTCAAGAAGGAGCACGACCTTCCGTGATCATGCGACTGACATCGTTACTCAGGCGACCGCAAGGACGATCCTTGCCAGGGAGCCACAGTCTGTCAGTCGATCGCCAGTTTGTGGATTATCTCGGTACGAATTGGAAGCCCACCGAGATTCGAGCCACCGAACAGGCGAGAAAGGGCGCGGGGGTGACGGTGGCGTAAACAGGACCGAAAATCAAAACCCCGCGCCCTGAAGAGGACGCGGGGTTTTTTTGTTGTAGGGGCGAAAAATTTTGCCCGTCAGCCCCGGTGAAGGAGCTGACGGGCGGCGACTGAAGTCCTCGGCACGATGCAACGGCCTTGGCCGGCGGCGTGACGAGAAGCGTGCGGCGTGGTTAAGACGCCGCGTTTTGACAATCGGGCTGAAGTCCAAAGAGCACAACGAGCCGGGGGGCCGGCCTGGGAAAGGCTGGCCCCCCGAGCTCTTCATTCTATCCCGCAGATGGGGAAGGTCAAGCCCATCGCGAAAAACTTGTTCTAGAGAGGGAGCAGGGTATACTGCTCCAAGATGGGCCCGAACTAGATTTCGATCAACTAAGGAGAAAGGCAAGCTGCGCGTCCTGGTTGGCCGGTTGGCCAGGCTAAAAGCCGGCTAAACAATCAACTGCCAAGGGCAGCCTCGCTCTCGCGGCCTGACCGCGACGTCCGCCGTGTCTACGCCGATCGGCATGGAAGGACGTTAATAATCGGCTGGGCATTCTGAAGAGTCCGGGAGAAGGAAGCCGAGATCAAATCCGGAATATGGCCGAAGCGAGGGCGGCGGTGCCCGCGCCGAGGCCGAGAAGAAATCGCCGCCTACGCGCGTAGACGCCCCTGACGACTTGGCTGAGACCCGGGTGCGACTCCCGGCGGGTCCACCATTCCATTTCGGCCTGTAGCTCAATAGTAGAGCGCCTGGTTTCCACCCAGGGGACGCGGGGGCGGTACCCGTCAGGCCGTCCAAAAATTCTCCGTGTCATGTCGCATTCTGCCGAATAGAATAGAAGTGCGACCGGGGCCGTTCGGAGGCCCTGATGGATTTGGGTAAGAATCCGCTGCTTCCACCCGGGACGTGGAATTTGTGGAATACCGGGAAAAGGCGTATCCTGTTTGCCTGCCCGGTATGTGGCGATGTGGGCTTGATTACCCAGGAGATCGCCGAGGACGGCTGGGTGTTGGCGAACGTGCGGTGCCCCGGGCTCTACTGCACGTTTGATGAGAAGGTCAGGCTGGTCGGGTGGGTGCCTGAAAAGGATGAGGGGCTGGAGACCAAAGTATTCGGGCCATGAAATTCCTGTGCATCTGTGCCGGGGGAAATACGCGGAGCGTGGCCTGCGCAACCGCTCTCAAGAGTCGCGGACACAACGCGATGGCATCCGGCTGGCAGAGCAACTTTCCCGATCCGATCGATCAGCTTTCGGAATGGGCGGACCGGATCGTGATCATGCATCACTGGGAGCCGACCTTTGTCCCTCATGATCAGCTCTACAAGGTCCGCTATCTCGATGTCGGTCCGGATATCTGGCAGGACCCGACGAATCCAGAACTGGTTTCCACCATTCACCGAGCTCTAGACGAATGGGAATCTCGAAGCTTCGATTAAACCTTCCCCGGGCGTGGTGTATCGGTAACACGTCTCCTTCCCAAGGAGAAGATGGCGGGTTCGATTCCCGTCGCCCGGTCCAAGAAAAATAAGAAAGGAGATCCTTGATGGGTCCACTGGTCTGTATTGATTGCGGTCAGACGTTTGTCATCACGGCGTCGGAAAAGGTCAGGTTCGAAGAACTGATGAAGAGCATCCAGGGTTTTTCGATGCCCAGGCGCTGTTTCCCGTGCCGGCAGAGGCGCCGTCCAGGTCAAGCTTTTCCGGCAATGCCTTCCCCGGTGCATGCCACCATAGAGGAAAAGCCGGTCAGCAGGATGGCTCTTCTTCCGCCTCCTCCTCCGAAGTCTGTTGTGGAAGAGCCTGTCGTCGTTCCCAAGGAGGAGGTCCGGCTCATTCTTGCAACGAAAGATTTCGAAGATCTTGTCCATGGTCAGCCGGTGGTCTGGCAGGGAGTTCGGGTGATCCTGGCGGACATCGGGTTCAAGGTCATGCGCGAAGCCATCGATCGGGCGGAAGACGAGCGCGCCAAGATCCTCTTTCGTAAGAATGGTTCGAACTAGATTTGATGGCCCTAGGCCGTGGGCTGCCAACGGGCTCCTGTGCAGGCAGCATCTGGCCCGGCATGCCGCGGAGTGGTCCCAGCCGGGGAATAACTGACCACCAGGGAGCCCACTTTCTAGGGCCATCGTCCGGGTCGTGATCCAGAGATCATCCTGGTCTCCAAAACCGGGAAGGGAGGGGCGGCACCTCCACGGCCCGCCATACCACCGAAGGCAAAGAGTCGAGCCGCCGGCTTGTCAAGCCGGTGTTAGGGAGTGCGAGTCTCCTCGGTGGTGCCAAGCTTCTGTTGTACTCCCACGTAGTGTAACGGTAACACAGCAGACTCTGGATCTGATTATCCTGGTTCGAGTCCAGGCGTGGGAACCAAGATCTGCCGCTCTGGTGTAGAAGTTGCACACTGGTCTGAAAAGCCGGTGGACCGGGAGCGTTACCCGGGGGCGGCACCAAAATTTGGGCCCATGGTGAAGCAGGATCACGCGACAATGGCATTGTCGAAACCGGGGTGCGACTCCCCGTGGGTCCACCAGAAAACGTCATAATCAGCCTCGCTTGTCGTCCTATTCAATGTTCCTAGAGAGGGAGCTTGAGATGGCGACGACCACGTTCGCAAGGCTGGCTGAGAAGCTTCCGCAGTCCGAGACGGAATGGCGGGGGATCGCCGCGGAGGCTCATCGATCGCTCGGTCGGGCTGGAGACGAGGCGGCGGCGAAGACGCATGAGCTTCATATCTGGGAGATCAGGGAATCCCTTCTGCCCGGTTCGACCAGGGAGATCCGGTTCTGTCCAAGGTGCCTTGAGAGAGGAAATAAGTACATCCTTCTCTTCATGGCCGGAATGGATCGGTGCGGGACTTGTTACTGGCCAGGGCCTTAAAAATCGTGGTTTTTCAGGGAAGTGGCGGCTATCATTATGGTATGGATGAGATCGAGGAACCAGAAAGCGCGAGCATCATCGGGCCCGGCTTGGGTCCCGAGGGTCCAAGCGTCACGCCGGAAGACGAGTTCTTTTTCAGTGACGTTGGTCCTGTCGAAGGTCTGCAGCCTGCTTCAAGTGTAGGACCGGATATCGGGGTGGATACGAGCGTCAGCGTGACGCCGATCGACCAGTCCATGCTTCCTCCGATCGTGGGACAGGCTCAAACGGTTCCTCCAGCCAACCCGGATGCTCCAGGTCCTGATTTTGGAGTGTTCGTCTTTCAGGGGTTTCCGCCGGATACGACTCCTGAACCTCCGACCCTGGGGCCAACAGGACCGAACAACCCTCCGTTCATTCTTTAGAGGTTATCATGAATCCACAATTGGGCGTCATCGGTGGGGTGGGTCCCGATATTTATCCGCCCGTCATCGGCGTTGCACTTGGGATCTCTCCTCCGAGCTCAGTAGGTCCGGACATCGGAGTGGCCGGACCGGGAGTCGTTCCCGAGTTCGGGTATCCTCCGGTTCTGGGGCCGGTGACCGGAGTACCTTAGCGGTTTCAAGCGCAGACTTCTTCCTCTTTCAAATCTCTTAGTCTGGGTCCATAGGATCAACAGGAGACCGCTGCGTTCGCATCGCGGAAGTGAGGGTGCAACTCCCTCTGGATCCACCACTATCCCTGGGGCCGTAGCTCAATTGGGAGAGCGCCTGCCTTGCAAGCAGGAGGTTGCCGGTTCGATGCCGGTCGGTTCCACCAAATCTTCATCTGCATGGGCTGAGCAGGTCTGGGACAACGAGCTCAAGCGGCTGTAACCCGCCCGCCGAAAGGCTTGGAGGTTCGAATCCTCTCCCATGCACCAGTGGGGTGTCGTCTAATTTGGTAGGACGCGGGACTTTGGACCCCGCTATGAAGGTTCGAGCCCTTCCGCCCCAGCCAAAAATTAATCCGGGTATAGCATAGTGGTAATGTGCAACGTTATTTGTACGACCACACCATTTATGCTATAACAATATCATGAAGTGCTCGGTTCTTAGACGCGCTCTCAAGCAGAGGCATACGCTACAGGGGGCTGCAACTAAGTTGAGGTGCTCCATCGCAAATATCCGATACTGGGCGGCAAAGTTCGGGATCTCAACAGCAAGGCCGCTGAGAAAGAGGCCAAAGTGCCGATCTTGTGGAAGTGATACCACAGATCGTCATAAGGATAATGACTACTGCTCTCCGAGATGTTATCGGGAGTTTGTTTACAGGGGCTTTATCAAGCGGTGGCTCAGGGGTGAGGAGGACGGAACCAGAGGGCAGTCAATTGCGAACCCTATTCGTCGCTATCTATACGAGAAGAACAAGTCGAAGTGCGAGAAGTGCGGCTGGGGTGTTGTGAATCCTACGACGGGGAAAGTTCCTCTGACGGTAAACCATAAGAACGGAAAGTGGAGGGATTCTTCACCAAGAAATCTTGAGCTTATCTGTCCAAACTGTCACTCCCTAACTCCGAACTACGGAGCACTTAACAAGGGGAATGGACGTCCTCGACGGCCAAATATGCGGGTGTAGTGTAGGAGCCAACACGGCTCGTTGCCAACGAGCAGATCGTGGGTGCGAATCCCATCACCCGCTCCAAAATTCAACGTGGCGAGGAGCGTTCGATTCCCGCTACCCGGTCCAACTTTTCACGGCGTGTAGGTCAAAAATAGAACCGCCTGTAGCTCAACGGTCAGAGCATTTGGTTGATAACCGAACGACGAAGGTTCGACTCCTTCTAGGCGGACCAAGATTTGGGGCCGAAGTGTAATGGTTTTGCACGAGTGGCCGTGGCCCACTCAGACGGGGTTCGATTCCCCGCGGTCCCTCCAAAAAAATCCGGGCTCAGGGGTAGATAGCGACCCGCCTGTTTGGGGTACAGGAGTTAAGCGCGGTGCAAGTCCGCGGAGCCCGACCAGGGCGCGTGGGATAGAGGTAACCCGCCTCGATGACATCGAGGAATCGGTGGTTCGATTCCACCCGTGCCCACCAATCTCTCGATTGATTTCGCCGGCGTAGTATAGCGGCTCTGTACACGGCATTGGTAATGCTGAGGTGCGGGATCAACACCCGCCGCCGGCTCCATAATTGGCCGCCATAGGATAAAAGTAGTCTGCCTCCCTTGTAGCGAGGCGGTTCCCGTGCAATTCGGGATGGCGGCTCCAAAAAAAAGCCCCGGGAACATCCCGGGGCTCAAGGGCGGGTCACTTCAGGAACTATTCTATCACATGCCTGCGTAGCACAATGAGAAGTGCATCCGTCTCATAAGCGGAGGATGCCGGGGCAGGTCCGGCCGCAGGTACCAAGCTTTGCGCGAGGATGTGTTGATCCGGTACTCCAAGACACGGAGCCGTCCAAGCCTTCCTCGCGCCTTATGGAGGGTGAAGTGGGTGGGAGCCCACCGCCGCCTCGAAAGCGGATGGCATTCGGTCAACCCGGGTGTGGAGATCAAGACTTCCGCCCTCCGCCAGGAGACGAAGGCAGTGAGCGTGCCACTACGCCTTGAAAGCGTCGGACCCGGGAAACTGGGGCGCGCGTGCAAGTCGCGCCGTCTCCTCCAAAAATTCGGAGGCGTTGGGCAGCAGGAGGCCCCCCTCGTTGGAAGCGAGGCGCTGTAACAGGCGGGGAGGTGCAAGTCCTCTCGCCTCCGCCAAATTTGAAAGGTAGACTGGTTTTAGTATGAAAATTGCGTTGATGTCCGATACACACCTCATGCATCTGCAATATAAAATCAAGATGCCAGAAGCCGACATGGTGATCCACTCCGGAGACGCGACCTTCCGGGGGAAGCTGAATGAGGTGGGGGCGTTCGTGGAGTGGTTCGACAAGCTTCCATACAAATACAAGATCTTCGTCCCCGGGAATCACGACTGGATCTTCCAGAAGAATCCGAATCTGGGACAGTCGATGCTCAGGAAGGACATGATCTACCTCGAAGACAACATGGTCGAGGTGGAAGGGCTGAAGATCTATGGGTCGCCCTGGCAGCCTGAGTTCATGAGGTGGGCTTTCAATCTCCCTCGGGGTCATAGACTAAGGGAGAAGTGGAACAAGATCCCGAATGGGATCGACATTCTGGTGACGCACACGCCTCCGCTTCGGATCCTCGATCGCAACCTGGACGGGGAGCATGTCGGTTGTGGGGATCTCTATGAGGTGGTGACGAAGCGGGTGAAGCCGAGGCTTCATACCTTTGGGCATATCCATCTGAGTTACGGGATGGCGGTGCAAGGGAGGACGCTTTTTGTAAATGCGGCGATCTGTGGCGAGGACTACAAACCCAATCATGGGGTGGTCGTCGTCGAGATCGATTCGCAAAAGCGAGATCAAGTGCCTCAAATCATCCTTGCTCCAAAACAAGAACCTCTGGATCCTCTGGGAGTTCCGATGTTCACGAATCGGCCTGCCAGCCCGCTTTGGTAGGCTTTGGAGAGGTAGGCTAATTGGTAAGCCACGTCTTTGCTAAAGACGCGCCGTAACTGGCATGCAGGTTCGAGTCCTGTCCTCTCCGCCAAAATTCCCCCAGGAGGCACCGACGTAAACGGGTGTCTAGTCTCGACGATACCTGAGATGGGCGTGGGTACAATAGGGACGAAAGAAACGGAGTCGCCTTCCGTTCCGGGTGCAAATCCCGGCCTGGGGATCCTAAAATTATTCCCGGCAGAAGGGTCAGGATAGCGTGCCCAGCACGACGACCCCGTTCACCGGACAAAATACTGCGGGGTGGAGCAGCCCAGTAGCTCGCCAGACTCATAACCTGGAGGTCGCAGGTGCGAATCCTGCCCCCGCTACCAATATTCGCGTGGCTGATGGCCCCCGGCGTTTGCGCGTCGGGAGATGGGGGTCATCCGGACTCTAATGCCGCAAAGCGTTGGATATATCCGCGCACGTTCGATTCGTGTAGCCATGCATCAAAATACTGCGGGTTTAAGCCGTGGGGCTGGCTGGGTCTCATAAGCCTGGCGAGACGGTTCGACTCCGTAACCCGCTACCAAAAATCAGGGGCGTGTGGTGAAACGGGAACACGACGGTCTGCAAAACCGTCATGAGCGGGCTCGACACCCGCCGCGCCCTCCAAAGATCAGATCGGGTTCGGTCGCGGAGGGATGGGGAAGACTTCATTCTGGCCTGGGACAGGGCCTAGGATGGGGAGTCGGAGGGCGGCGATGCTGCCGCCGCCGGAGCCTGGGCCGGTGCCGGGGCCCTGGGTGGGCTTGAAGAAGGGGAGGTTGTTGGGGAGATGGGTGAGAGGGAGTTTGGGGCGAAGGATGCGGAAGGGGTCGAAGACGCGGTAGATCCTGGCGAATTGAGCGATCTTTCCCGGATCCATATGCAGTAATTCTACGCGATGTTCATTGGTAAGAAAAGGCCGCGTTAGTTCAATGGCAGAACGGCCGTTTCGTAAACGGCAGACGCGAGTTCGATTCTCGCACTCGGCTCCATACCACGGTCGGGTAACTGGTAGCCCACCTCACTGTTAATGAGGCGCTCGAAAGAGTATGCAGGTTCGAATCCTGCCCGTGGTGCCAATCTTTTTTGTTCGCTGACAGATTGAGTTATAATCCGTTCGTGAACTCGAGGTCGGACTATTACGAACTCCTCGGGGTGAGAGAGGGAGCGAGCGCTGACGAGATTCGCGCCGCTTACCGAAAACTTGCCCTGAAGTATCATCCGGATCGCGATCCTGGAAACAAGGAAGCGGAACGGAAGTTCAGGGACATCAATCAGGCCTACGAAATCCTGGTCGATGTCGAGAGACGTCACCAGTACGATTTCGTCAAGAACAGCCCCTTCAAGACGCCCCCTCAGACGAAGGCCCAGTCGGCTCAGGTTTATCCGGTGGTCGACATGTGCGTGGAGCTGGATCTGGATACGAAGGAGCTTGAGGAGGGGTGTGAGAAGGTGGTGTCGCTGACCCGGCAGAGGAAGTGTCCGGATTGCCGCGGGTCGGGAAGGCTTCGGCGGCCGATGAACAATACCTGCGTGCTTTGCTATGGGCAGGGATGCCGGGCGTGCGGGATGAGGGGGTACGTGGATACAGACCATTGTGCGCACTGCTGGGGGACGGGGAGCATGAAGGAGAATTGCGTCCTGGCGGTCAGTGTGCCGCCTCGGATGCCGGTGAATCATCGAAGGAAATTTCTGGCTCGTGGAAAGATCTGGGAGCAGTTTGCAGGGTTTTTCTACATCGATGGCGTGGTGCGGTTCCGGGCATAGATGCCCCCGTCGCGTAACAGATAGCGCGCTGAGCTTCTACCTCAGAAGTGAAGGTGCAATTCCTTCCGGGGGTACCAAGTTTCAATCGGGTATAATTGTCCTGGAGGTGTGCCATGGTGAACATTCGCCGGTGCTGGGAAGGGTCGACGACTCAGCTTCTGGATCAAGCAGCGCCTATTTTGGAGAAGCTGAAGGAGGTGCTGGGCCACTTCGAGGAGCCTGAAGTGGGCTATGTTCACAAAGCGACTGGAGTGTACATCCAGCTTTCTTCGCGCGAGCTGGTCATCGACCAGGAGGCTCTGGAGGTTTTGCTTCAGGCTGCGAAGAGCAGCGGAGCGAAGCTGAGCATCGATACCCGGGATGGTCCTCTCATGGTGACGATCATCAAGCACAAGGATGTTTTTTGAGGGCATGAAATTTGGCCCTACGATAAATCTTGTTTTTAAGGAGCCTAGGGGCTAAACTTTCCTCTAGGGTCGTACGGAATCCATTCCCTCCCCCTTCCGTCGGTGCGGCTCGAACTTTCTGACGGAGGCTTCGTGTTCAGATTGGCCCTCGGATGGCCATCCGCTCAGGGTTGGGAGCCAGCCTTTTTGGGGCCTGTCCGACTTGCAGGAACGAGGAAACAGCCATTCGTAATGCCCCGGATCTTGGGACAGGAAGCCCCGCCTCCATCGCCTCAAGATCTTCCGAGAGTCATTTCAGTCGTTGAATTCGTAAATCAGGCTTGGACGAAGGATCAGGCGATTGCTGCCTTTAACTTGGCGAACCTCGTCCAAGCGTTGATGGAGAAGCTTGCATTTTCGAGGTCGGTCTTCACGCAGATGGAGTCCCAGCCGACTGTGCTGGCAGCGATGACGAAAGTTGGAGCCGCTCCTGCGCTCTCCCAAACGATCACGACTCTGAATGGTCTGCTTGAAAGGGCCACACTTCCCAATGCGATGGCCTCCACGAAGAATCTTCAGCAGGCTCTCGAGGTAAACATTCTTCCCCAGTGGAACGTAGGGGTGAAGGGTATCCGTCCGCTCTTCAGGGCAGGAAACAGCGGGATTCCAGCGATTCTCGACTCAGTATCCACCGACACGTCGGCCGGAAAGAACGAGGTCATCAACTTCGGGGACCTCTCGCAGACCGATGTCGTAAGCGATATGGATGCGCTTAAGACTGCGACCGCAAAAGTTCAAGATATTGCGCCGGAGATCAAGCTGGCAGGCCCGTCGCTCGGGATGGACCCACTGACGCTCTCAGCCATTGCGATCATCGCGGTCGCTGCGGTCTTTATTAGTTGGGTGGTGAGTTCCACGATTAAGTCTGGCCAGCAAGCTGCCCAGCCTCCTGTCACGGATCCCGATACGATGGAGAGGATCCAGAAGCTATGTAATTCGCTGCCCCCAAAGCTGGCAGAAGTATGCTGGGGGAATGTGATGAAAAACAATAGTTTCTGGAATCCTCCATCAGATAATACCAAGGATGTCTTGATGTACGTGGGAATTGGAGTTGCTGGGCTAGTCGGGATTTGGCTGGTTACCTCCTTCATCCATGCCGTCAAAGAGTAGTATGCGGGTCGAGAATCTTCTCCCACTCTGGACCTCAGGTTGGAATCGATCCCAAAGCCTGGGTCAGGCACTTCCCCAGATCGATGCGATGACTCGGACGATCGGAGATATCCCGAGCGTGGTCAAGCAGGCCGATTGGGAGAATATGCCATGGGCGCAGGATAGCGCCGTTGCGGCCTTCAAGGTGGCGAACCTCCTCTGGAGTATTCGGGAAAAGATCGCCTATTCGGCTTATGAGCTTCGGGAGTTCGTGACGGACCCTAGGACGCTGGCCGTGATCAATGCGAATTCGAACCGGGCTGGGTTCATCAGCGCATCAAATGGACTCATCGCGCTCAGCGAACAGCTTTCGCTCCCGAACTTCATGTCGAGCATCCGGAACCTGTTGAATGCGATGGAGATTAATATCCTCCCCAAGAGGTTCACGACCGAAGTACGGGGGATGAGTCCTTTCCTACGGCCGGATAATACGCTCGACTGTGTGCAGACCGGGACACTGGGGCCCATCCAGGCCGGGATGACGGAGATTCTGGACTTCGGGAACCTTTGCAATACGAGCATTCTTTCGGACCTTAAGGAAGTGGCTTCCGTGGTAGCCAATCCAGGTTCTCAGCTCTCGAGCTACATGGTCTTTATTGATCAGGTGGGCTTGTGGCTAGTGGGGATCCTTCAGAATGGGAATCTTGCGGTCTATCCATCAGCGACTGCTATCGGTGATTCGGTGGAGAGCGTCTTCGGGGATTCCGCTTTTGGGAATGTCCTTGAGGCCTTGAAGACAACAAATTCTTCCAAGGCAAAAGAATTCACCGATGCCATCACTCAAATCGGAAAGATCTGGACGCCGAATATAAATCTCATCAAATGGTTTATGATTGGAGCTGGAGTGCTTGTGGTAGGAGGGGTTGTCTCGGTGGCTGCCGGACTATGGAACAGGCCGGCCGCACCGGTAATGGGAAGAAAGAGATAAGAAGTCATGATTCCTTTTCAGCCTTTTCTTGGTCAGGTGAAGCTTATAGGTTTGGAAAGACCAGCGCCTAAAATCGCTCAGGCAGTCCCTCCGGTAGTCCCTGTTCCGCCACCAGCGAAGATAGATACTATTCCTTCCTGGATATGGATTACGGGGGCCTCAGTTCTAGTCATCGGATTCGTTGGGCTCATCACCTTTGACCCGAAGCGACGGGAGCTTTTTTGGAACCGTTGGTGGTGGCTCTAACCTATCTTTCAATAAGCCTCGCTCGTCTAACGGCTTAGGACGCTGCCCTCTCAAGGCGGAAATACGAGTTCGACTCTCGTGCGAGGTGCCAAAATTTGGATGCGCAGCGGGAAGTCGCCGGCCGCAAGGTCGGAGGAAAGTCCGGGCTCCATAGAGCAAGGTGGCGGCTAACGGCCGCACGGCGCAAGCCGATGGACAGGGCCACAGAGACGAGTCCTATCTCGAAAGAGATAGGGGTGAAACGCGGCAACCCCCACCTGGAGCAAAGCCAAATAGGCACGCGGGTTGGCTCGACCGTGATCGCGTGCGGGTAGGCTGCTTGAGCTGTGTCGCAAGGCACGGTCTAGATTGATGACTTCCGCCCCGAAAATGGGAACAGGACCCGGCTTATAGCGCGCGTCCATCTGGCCCGCTAGTTTAAGAGTAGAATCTCGGTCCTTCAAACCGAAGATACCGGTGCGAGTCCGGTGCGGGCTGCCAGTTTCAAGGTAAGCGTGGTACACTCTTGCCGAGCGAGGGAGAAAATCATGTCATTCAAGAAACGCGCCGAATACTCAGGTCCTGGCCACTACATCCTTCCGAAGGCACCGGATCTCAAGGTTCCGGTCGATGTCTTCCTCTCGAAGGAACTGTACGAGGCGAGCGAGGAGTCGGCCTGGGAGCAGATGGCGGCTGCGGCGAACTTTCCGGGCGTCGTCAAAGTGGCGGTGATGCCCGACACGCACCAGGGCTATGGGGTGCCGATTGGTGTCGTCATCGTGACCGACACGACGATCCTGCCCACGGCGGCCGGGTATGACATCGGCTGCGGGATGGTCCAGCTCGAGACGACCTTGACGGCCGACCAGGTGGCTGACAAGGTGAAACGCCGGGCCTGGATTAACAAGGTGACGGGTCTGATCGGGATCGGAAAAGGCGAGTGTGGCAAGATCAAGCCGAAGGTCTCCTTCGACGAGATCGTGAAGTTTGGCGCCAAGGCGATGGGTCGCCTGCCGGGCTATACGGAACGGGAGTACATCCCGGTCGATCAGGAGATCAAGCTGCCGGACAAGGCGGCAAGGGGCAAGAATCAGCTCGGATCGCTCGGAGGGGGAAACCATTTCTGCGAGATGCAGGTGGAAGACACGACCGGGAAGGTCTGGGTCATGATCCACACGGGGTCCAGGGGTTATGGCCACGGGATCGCCGACCACTACTTCGAGGAAGGAGCGAGCCTACTGGGCCTTCAGGGGAAGGATCGGGAGATGGGCTGGTTCTACCGGGATTCGGAGATCGGCCGGCGCTACTGGTCGCTCCACAACCAGGCCGCCAACTTCGCGATCGCCAACCGGATCCTGGTTGGCCAAGCGGTCTGCGACGCCCTGATGGACGTTTTTGGAGGAGAAGCGAAGATCTTCTACGAGATCTCGCACAACCTGATCCAGGAAGAGGACGGATTCCTCGTCCACCGGAAAGGATCGACCCGGGCATTCCCGGCCGGCCACAAGATGCTGACCGGAACTCCGTGGGAGGCTGATGGCCATCCGATCCTGATCCCTGGCTCGATGAAGAAGGGATCCGCGATTCTCTACGCCCTTCCGCAGGCTGAACGGTCGTGCTATTCGGTGAATCATGGGTCGGGCCGGGTCCTGGGCCGGAAGGCGGCCGCTCGGACGCTCGATCAGGAAAAGATCGACCGGGAGATGGCCGAAGCCGACATCCTGATCAACACGAGGAATACCCCGATCGACGAATCGGATCCCTGCTACAAGAGCCTGGATGCGGTCCTGGCGACCTTGGAGCAGGCCAAGCTGGCAAGAGTGGCTCACCGTCTCCGTCCCGTCGCCTGTATCAAAGGCAACGACTAGATGGGATGGTGGCGGTTCAAGAAGAAGACCGCTTCTCCCCCCGTCGAGTTACGGTTCGTCATCCTCGACGGGGGGAAGGCGATCAAATGCAGGGCTTGTGGGATGACGAGCCATCATCCGGAAGACGTCCGTCAGCGGTACTGTGGGAACTGTCACGAATTCCATGAAGAGAAAGGAGGCCGCGTATGAAACGCGATGGCAAACGGGATCCCTGATGTGCGCTCGTCGTCCAAATGGTAGGACACCTGACTTTTAATCAGGATTAGTGTCGGTTCGAGCCCGACCGGGCGCACCAAAAAATTTGACAATGATGCGCTCGGGACGCGAGTGGCAGCGTACCCGGTTCTTACCCGGGGATGTGAGGGTTCGAGCCCCTCCGAGCGCACCAGAATTCATTATGATAGGCCCGGGTGGTGGAACCGGTAGACACATCCGCCTCAAGAGCGGACGCTGAAAGGCGTGGAGGTTCGAGTCCTCTCCCGGGTACCAGGGCTCGTGGCGGAATTGGTAGACGCACCAGATTTAGGATCTGGCGCCGAAAGGCGTGGGAGTTCGAGTCTCCCCGAGCCCACCATAATTCGGGCGTGTACGCGAATTGGCATAGCGACCCGATTTAAGATCGGATGTTTGTGAGTTCGACTCTCACCACGCCTACCAAAAATTCGGGCATGTGGCGGAACTGGTATACGCTGTCGGTTCAGAACCGGCTCCGAAAGGGTGAGGGTTCGAATCCCTCCATGCCCACCAATCTTGTATAATCAGGGTATCAAGGAGGGCTTATGGGGAAGCTCCATGACATCCTGAGTGTCTGGGTGGCGGCCTATCCGGTGATCTCGGTGGTTGGAGCCCTGGCGGTGGGCTTCGTGATCGGGATGCTGGTGTTCAGGAAGAGGAAAAAGGATCATTGACTCTTGAAGGTCTGGAAGTAGACTAGGTGGAGAGATAGGAGGAAATATGAGACTTCTCGCGGTCGGTATTCTTGGGATTGTCCTCTCCACCAGCGGCTGCAAGGCCATCACGGCGCTCGAGACGAAGCTCGACAGCCTGAGCGATGCTCAGCTTGCGGCTTACCTTCAGGAAGGCGCGCTTTATGCCGCGAAGTATGGCATTACGGCGGCCCAGGCCAAGTATCCGAAGGATGCGGCCCGGATCAAGGGCGATGCGACCCAGATCGACGGCTTCCTCCGGAATACGGTCATCCCGGCGCTGTCTGGCGCGCCGACCTCGGCGGTTCTCTCGGGACTCATCCAGCAGGTTTCCACGCTGGTCCAGAACACGACGCTGAGTGAATATGAGATCGTGGTCCAGGGGGTGATCATCAGTTTGCCTCTCCCCGCCAATCCGGCTGACAAACTAAGTTCACGGGCGGCGGGAGCGGCTGTAGGGTTCTTTACGGGTCTGGCTCAAGGGATCGAGCAGGCGGAAGGGTTGCCCAGCCCGGCTCCAGTGACGCCGACTCCGGCGCCTGCAACTCCAGCGCCCGCGGCTCCAGCGCCCGCGTCATCGACGCCGCCGACATCCGAGAAAAAGCCTTGATGGCAAAGTCGTACTTCTTTCTCGGTGCGGTTCGGACTCATCCGGAAGACAAGGTCAGGGTCTCGAAGGGGAAGGACTACCACATCCAGGGCGGATCGAAGGCTGAACACCAGAAGGCCGTCGAGATCGTCCAGGAGGTTTCCAGGGAATTTCACAAGGATCCGCCACAGACGCCGGGCGAGGAGCGTATGATAGTGCTCGACGTCTTGAAGAAGATCGGATGAAAACGATGAATCACTTCTCGAACCTGTCTACAAGCCTCATGGCTTAGGACAGGCGCCTGCTGGAATAGGCTATCAGGCCGCCTGTCCGGAAGGGACAGGTTTTATGCTCCAAAAGAGCATGCGCCGTTCACAACGGCGTTGGCGGTCGCGGTGCGTCTGGATGCGGCGCTTGAAGCACGACTGGGCGACGCACGGCTGGAACTGGAATTACGTCTGGGTCCATCCGTGGTACTCCAAGCAGAAGGCCGACTGCTCGATCTGGGCGGAGACGACGCTCTGCGCGTGCTTCTACGATCCTTCCTTCAAAGGGATGGCAAGGTTCAAGGATACCCCATCCATGAACCATCGCCAGAGGTCCTGCAATGGGTGGGAGGGAGATCGGATTAACGAGTACAAGGATGAGCAAAAGCTGGAGGTGGAGAGAGAATTCCATGGGAGCGACCGGAAGAGCGGGAGGCGTCGGGATCCGCGGCGGATGAAGGTGACGTGCCTATGTGGATATCTGGTGGGGCACGTCATGGTGGAGCCTGGGGAGTCGAGCTGGAAGGAGATCTCGAAGAAGTATGGGGATAGGTATCCGAAGTGCCCGGATTGCTCGGAGAAGAAAAGATTCACCCGCGTAGGTTAGTGGTAAACCGGCTCCCTCACATGGAGCATTCGGGGGTTCGATTCCCTCCGTGGGTACCAGATTTGTCCGCCCTAGGGCGGCTTTTTTCTACGATTTGGGCCCCGTTTTTGGGTGCCCCCGAGCCCCGTTATTTCAATAGAAGAATTTCCGGCTTACACCCGGAAGATGGGGGTGCAAGTCCCTCACGGGGTACCAAAAATTCGCAGCCGTGGTGGAACTCAGGTAGACACGTCCGTTTGAGGGGCGGATGCTGAAAGGCGTGGAGGTTCGAATCCTCTCGGCTGCACCAATCTTTTTGCTATACTTTGAAAGATGCTTCGGTACACACCGGCAAATCTGATTCCAGTCGCACGGCCGTTGCCAATTCGGATGATCGGGCAATTGACGCCGACTCCACCGAAGCCTCCGGAAAGCGTGAAGATCCCATCCTGGGGAGTGAATTTGATCATTATCGGGTCCGGGGTGGCGATCGGGGTGGGAGCCTATCCTTACAGAAGGAAGCCTGTAGGGGATCTTCTGGTCCACGCAGGCGGGGGCATGGCGGGGATTGGGCTGATCTTTATGATACTGGATCTTATCGGCTTCAGATCGGCGCAGATATAGCAAGGGTTCATTTCAAAAAATTATCGGGTTATCGGAAGTCGGTAATTTTTCATTTCCCCGGCTATAGGGTAATTGGTAACCCGCCTGTTTCGGGTACAGGATCATCCCGGTTCGAGTCCGGGTAGCCGGACCAAAGTTATAACTGTTTGTACGGCATTGGTTGGTAATATAGTCATATGCAAACGGTCATCCGGCTGATTCTTCAAACCTTCGTGGCAGGGAAGCGCTATGCCAGGAATGGCTTGCTCTATGAAGCCGCTTATCATTACGGTCAGACTTTGGCGATGATCAAGGTGGTTTATCTGCTTCATGGAGAAGAAGTGCTTAAGCTTTCGCGTCATGACCAGCAGAAGCTTGCGGAGCTTCATGCAAACATGGAGACGCTGGCAATGTCTCTCAGAATTTCAGCAGGAAACGGTCGGCATAAGATGGGATCCGCAGAAAGTGAAGCAAAAGAGAGCCTTCTCCGAGTCATCGAGATCTTGGAAGAGGATCTCAGGCAGTTGGGCTAGCCATGTTCCGGTCAAGAGAGGACGCCAAAGCCTCATCCGTAATTCGGGCCGGTAGCTCAACGGTCAGAGTAGGCGCTTTATAAGCGCTCGACGATGGGTTCGACTCCCACCCGGCCTACCAAATAATTTCGGGGTGTAGCGAAGTTTGGAATCGCGCCTGCCCTGGGAGCAGGAGATCGCTGGTTCAAATCCAGTCACCCCGACCAAAACTTCTGGAGCGTCCGGTCTGTCGGTGAAAATCCATGCGAGACCGGCGCAAAAGGATCTCAGTAATGCCTCAGCTCTCGATCCGCCTCGGAGAGCGCAGGAGTGGCAGGGCCTCAGGGTCCGTTATCCGACCACGCGCCTGTGAGGCAAATCATGGCCGGGCCGGGGAGGCGAAGAGCCTCCGATCTTTGTGTCAATCGCACCGGCCCTCCGGGGCCGAGAGGGACCATAAAGCGAGTGCGGACTTGGAAGTACCGGCGAAAGTCCCCCGTGCGTGAGTTGAGGGGCTCAACCGAGGTCAGCGGACGCTCCAGAATTATCGAACTCGAAGCCGCCTCCGGATATACTGTTGGGGATGAGAGTGGTGGGACTCGGCAGGCATATCTTCGGAGCCAGTCCTTTCCTGGGGGCCGTTTCTCCATGCGTGGTTGCAGCGGACTGTGACATGCCGACTCCGGATCAGTGGGGCGTAAGTTCGAGCAACACGGATGCGCAGAATGCGCTGATCCAATCGAATGCGCAGTTGATTTGGAAGACGCTGTTTGCATTTCCATTCCCAGCTCCCTTTGAGCTCTCCGATGCGGTCATCTTCTTCAAGAAGTATCTGACTCCGGATTTAAGGACTCTGGCGACGATCGGCCAGCCGCTCGATACGGGTACGATCACCGTCTGGATTACGCTCCAGGTATTGGCGAACTACAATGCCTGGTCAGACGAAATCGAGGCGGACGCCAAGAAGAGGGCGGAGCGCAGAAGGCGGGTGGCCATGAGGGATGCGATCGCGGAGGCGGTGGGGGCGGTGATCGTGGGGATAGCGGCGCCGGCGGCGATCATGGGGATTATTTCTGCGGTCCAGTCGGCGACGCAGGCTTACGTGCAAGTTCAAAACGCGAAGGAAGCGGCGAAGGACATGGATGAAGCCGCGCAGGACTTTGCGACGAGCGATCCGGCTTTTTCGGCGGATGTGACTCAGGCAGGGAATATTCTGGATATTATTGGTTCGCAGGGGACGCCGGCTCCGGCAGGAACGCCAGCCGCGGTTACGCCGGCTCCCGGAGCGGCCGCACCGGCCCAGACCAGCAACATGACGCTGGTGGCTGGGGGAGGGATCATGGCGGCGGGGCTGACGGCCTTTGCGATCTTCGGGAGGGGTGGGTGAGCGAAGTCTGGAAACCGATCGATCTTGAGTACAAAGAGCTTCCGGGGCTTTCGAAGAAGCTCTTGTCGGATCACTTCAAACTTTACCTGGGATATCTTGATCGCTTCAACGCGATCGAGAAGAAGATCGCAGATCTTCCGAAGAAAGTCGATCGCTTCGAGTACCAGCGGTTGATGTCGGAAGAGGGGTTCTTGAGGAACGCGATCTATCTTCACGAGCTCTACTTCGAGCAATTGACCAAGGGAGGGATGGGAAATCCCGAGCATCTGTTTGAGAAGGATACGGATGAGCTGCTCGATCGGATGTCGGTGCTGGCGCTCGGATCGACCGGCTGGGTGGTGCTCGCGATGGACCTTTGGAGAGGGCAGGAATTCCTGTTCACGATGAAGGAGCACGGACAGGGATACGTAGCGGGATCCTGGCCGCTCTTGGTGCTGGATTGCTACGAGCATGCCTATATGCGCGAATATGGCCTCGACAAATCTGGCTATATCGGTGCATTCTTTGGGAACGTCAACTGGAACGTTGTTGGACAGCGCGGCCGGGAGGCGATGGAGATGGTTGAAATCTCGCCGGCACCGGGCGAAGCTCCTGCAAGATAAGATTTTCTACACGCCCCGGTCGCCTAACTGGATAGGGCATCCGTTTCCTAAACGGACATAATGCGTGTTCGAGTCACGCCCGGGGTACCAAAAAAATGAAGAGGATGAGAAGGATCTTGAGGTCTGGTTTGGAGGGTGGGTAAAATTGTCTCCTGATGGCAGAGCAGCAGGATATTTGGGCGAGCGTGAAGGAGAGGTTCAAGAAGGGCTGCTTGGTGAGGGTGGATTGCGGGCCAGGCTGGCAGCCTTTGGTGGTGAAGTTGTGTGCGGCGCTCGACAAGGTGTGGGAGGGATACGACGAGATCCTGACGGGGAGGGAATGCTGGCAGATTCTCCAGGTGAAGGAGAAGATGGGGTCGCTTGTGGTGCATGCGGAAATTTCGATGAAGAGCACGATGAGCGCGCCGGCCAAGGTAGTCGAGGACCACAGGGTGAGATCGACGAATTTTTATTCTTTGATTGATGGGGCGAGGGTTAAATCGGCGGAGATCTGCGAGCAGTGCGGAGGGGAGGGGAGGAAGAGATTTTTGATCGGGGTCTTCAAGGTTCTTTGCGATCGGTGCTTCATCCAGTGGGAAGAGACGAGAAATCAAACGGCCTGACCCGGGTGGTCAATATGAGGACCCCTGGGGTAAAGGGGGTTTATATTGGCCGCCCGAGTCCTTTCGGGAATCCGTACGCGATCGGGGAGGACGGGGATCGCGCGGCGGTGATTCGGAAGTTTCAGTCGTATTTTTTTGCGCGTCTCCGGATGGATCCGGAATTCAAGAAGAAGGTGGAGGGGTTGAAGGGGAAAGTTTTGCTGTGTTACTGCCATCCTCTGGCCTGCCACGGCGACACGATCGTGGATTACCTGGAGCATGGGGTTATGGAATAGGCCCCCATTGACCAATTGGATAGGTCACCTCCCTCCGAAGGAGGAATTGTGAAGGTTCGAATCCTTCTGGGGGTACCAATCATTTCGGTGGGAACTTTTCGTCGAGTTTCTGGCGGAACTCGGCCATTTCTTCGCCGGTCCATTCATCGAAAGGCTTGTAGCCTTTGCTGGCGAAGTATTCGAAGTCTGGGCTTTCCAGGAATTCCTGAGGGGTTCTTCCGAAACAGCGGATGACGGTGGCTTTGACGTAAAGGTTGAAGCATCGAAAATGTCCGAGGTGGCCGATGAGGAAGTGGTGGCCGGCGCAGAGCGTGACGAGGTTGCGGCTGTCGGTCTCGAGGTCGGGGCGATCGAGGGCGAAGCAGATGTGGAGGGGGATGATCTGGTGGACGACGGTTCCGGTCCAGAGCCGGACGAACCAGCCCAGGAACCCGCGGTATTGTTTCTTGCAGGCGACGCAGGAAGGTTGTTCGCGTAGGTGAAGGCGCCGGGCGCGGTTCCAGTTTTTGCCGCGCTCGTACCCGTAGGCCTGTCCGACACGGGCATCGGGATCTCTCCACATCGCTAATATTGTAACCGGCTGATTGAGAGAGCCGTTGGAGGAAGCCATGTTTCATCCGTTATGGCCGGATGCGGAAGGGAATGGGTTGCCGGTGAAGAAGCGAGAGGTCAATCGGTGTCCGGAATGCTCGCATGGGAGGATCATTCACGCCAGCCATGGAGGGTGTCAGGCGTGGGATTGCCTTTGCGGGTGGACTCGGGACATGAACGGGGCGCTGTTCGTCAAGGCGACCGGGAGATCAGCCGCGGAAGTCCGTGAGAAGAAACGGTACAAGGGAGCTCAGGTAGGGGATAGCCGGAGAGCCAGGATCCTGAAGGATCCGTGCTATTTTTGCGGAGAAGTGGCTCAGACGATCGATCACTTCTACCCCCGTGCCAAGGGAGGAAAGAGCGATGATCAGAATCTGGTGGCTGCTTGTTACACCTGCAATGGGCTGAAATCGGACCGGACCTACGAGGAGCTGATCGTTTTCTGCCAGACGCTTGAGACGGCGACCACGCAGAAGACGGGAATCCGAAGGATCTTGATATTCCAGCTATTCAAGAAACAAGCCAGGAAGATTCTCGCTCGCCATTTGGAGCGCCAGCATTCAGGAGAACCTCAGCAAGACAAAGGGGCCCCCGTCCCGTAATTGGATAACGGACCACGCTACGAACGTGGGAAATGTAGGTTCGAGTCCTACCGGGGGTACCATTTATGAAGCTGGTGTCGTACAATCCTGAAGATGCGTCTGATCATCTTCGGCACGCCGGAAGGACAGGCCATGGGCCTGCAGTATCGGCAGTACATCGAGCCGGGCACGCTGTTTGTTTTCCCCCTCATCAACGAGGGGGCGCTGTTCCATTCGCGGAACGTGAGGGAAGATTTCGATCTTGCGTTCATTGCGGAGGATTTCACGGTTCTCGCGAAGCGGACGATTCATCCGGAGCTCGAGACGATGGAGGCTCCCCGGCGGACGTTCATGGCGCTGGAATCGAAGGCGGGGGAGATGAGGAGATGGGGGTTTGAGCCTGGAGGAAAAGTTTATTTTTGAGTATGCATACTCTTCAAAACCCTTGGGTGATCCGGACATTCTTCTGGCGATGAGCCGCCTTGCAGTCAGTCTTTCTGAAATCATCGAGAGGGCGGACTATTATGGCCGGCCGAAGGAGAAGGAAGAAGCCTGGATGATGATGGACCGGGTTTTGGATGATGTTTGGGCGATGCTGGAAGGATCTCCCAGGCTTGAGGGACGGTATCCGAAGCTTCCCAAGACTTTCGAGGAAAATATTGAGGACCTGAGGGTAGCGAGGGATATCGAGTTCATCGTCATCGAGCTTCTTCTGAAAGAGGGGAAGCATCCTACGGAGCATCGGGAGGCAAGACTGAAGAGGGCGGAAAACATTCTCGATGCCTTGAAATTCAGGGTCAACATGACGAAAGAGATCGTGATGGAACGTTGGAAGGGGAAATGGGCTCCTGAGCTCGACGCCGAATTTGAGAAAGTTTTGAATTTCAAGATATGAGGAAGATCTCCCATACGGACGTCGTGGTGGAAGGGCGTGGATTCAATGTGTCCGTCTATGAGGCGGATGGGCGCTGGTACATGAATCTGCGGCCGGATACGCCGAGCAAGGAAGCGGAGAGGGTGGCGATGAAATTTTGGGAGGCGGTGGGGGAGGATAGTTGGCGGAGCCAGGCGGAGGGGAAGCGGGAAATATCTAGGGCGATCAAGAAAAAAAAGGCGAAGTGGAACGGGTGGCATAAGGAGACGTACGACTGAGCGCTTTGGATTTTGGCCTGGTTGGAAGGGAGGAACGATGACGGCGGAAGCGAAGGTCCTGGAAAGACCCGTGCTGGTGCTCAATAAGCTTTGGAGCCCCCTGCGGGTGACGACGGTTCAGGACGCAATCGGCTTGGTCGCTAAGGGTCACGCTCTCATCATCGACGCGAAGAACGATTTTGCGACCCATGAGCTGAACTCCTGGAACGATGTGTCGAAGGCCCAGAAGGAGTTCGGTGAGGGCAGGATCCGGTCCTGTCATCTGGCTCTCGTGCCTCCGGAGGTCATCATGGTGACGACCTACGAGAAGCAGGGCGAGCGGTCGGTGGTGTTCTCCCGGAGGAACCTGTTCAAGCGTGACCGCTATACGTGCCAGTATTGCGGGGCGCAGCCGACGAACCATGAGGATCTGACGATGGATCACATCGTCCCGCGTTCGAAGGGTGGAAAGTCCACTTGGGAGAACACGGTCCTGGCGTGCCTGGAGTGCAACAAGGAGAAGGCGGACCGGACGCCCGAACAGGCCGGCATGAGGCTCCGGAAGGTGCCGAAGAAGCCGAGCTGGAAGACGCTGGTCCAGGTGCCGCCCAAGATGCGGCGCGAGTCCTGGGAGCACTTCCTGAGCCGTGCATACTGGGAAGTCGAGCTTGAGGCGTAGGAAGAATCCTAATACCCCACCCCAGTCGAAAGGGCCCCGCAAAGGGGCCCTTTTTTTATTGGTGAATGCAGGTTAGAATGAAGGCGTAGAGTTAACCCCTCCTTTGAAGGCTCCGCAAAGGAGCCTTTTTCGTTCCCGAATGAGGCTCCAGAAACCATTTGCATGGCTGATGGTCCCGAGGTACCATTTGAGGAGTGAAGACGGTATTCAATCGTGATGTCGCTTTATTCGGATCGCCGGTGCGCCTGGTAGGTGCCCGGCGGCCGGTTCTGAGCGATGTCACGGGCCGAAGCGCCCCGGAAGCCTCTCCTCCCCCACCTCCGGGCGCTGCGGTTGGTCCATCGCCGGGGTTTCATCCGCCGGCGTATCCAGGGCGGAGTCCGTTTAGCGGGCCCTGCCCGGTCTGTCACTAGCGGCTCCCCCCTGGGGGGGGCAAAAGGAGAGGCGATGTTAAGATTCCCGGTGCTCAATCTTCCGCCGCTCCCTCCGCCTCCCAACTTGGGTTGTGGGGGAGGGGATACCCGGTGTAAGAAGAGGAACAAGGAATCTCCTCCCTGGGTGTGCGAGAAATGCGCAAAGAAGAGGCGGCAGGAGACTTACGAGGCTACGCTCGATCTGGGAAGACGGGGTGGTGGAATAGGTTGTCCTGGACCGAGTGCAGCCTCGGTCGAGGTTGAGGGAGAGACGAGCGAGGCGACGCTCGACCTCGGGTGCGACGAGTGCCAGAAGCGGAAGAAGAAGTGGGACGAGACGTCGGAAGCGACGCTGGATTTGGGTCGTACGAGCGTTGGATGCGGATACGAGCCGCCGGAGGAGACGTCGGAAGCGACCCTGGATCTTGGCTGCGACGAGTGCCAGAAGAAAAAGAGGAAGCGGAATCCCAACGAGACGTCCGAGGCGACGCTGGATCTCGGCTGCGACAAGTGCCAGAAGGGGAAGAAACGGCGGCGCGCGGCGGCCGCCAGGAATAATCTCGATCTCTTCCCGAGCGGCATCCTGAACCTGAGGGGCCCCATGCTCCGGCAGGTGCCGCTCGCCAATAAGCAGTGGGTGTTTGACGAGACCTCGGAGCCGACGCTTGACCTCGGCGGTCCCAGGGGGATGCTCGGACAGGTGCCTCTCGTCGGCCTGGGCATGGAATGGGTGGGCGAGGAGACGTCCGAGCCGACGCTCGATCTGGGCCGGAGAGGAATGGGGGACATCGTCCACGGGGACTACAACGCCGAATGGGGAGGCAGTCATTCGACTGCAGAGCAGTCATCGCTCGCTCAAGCCCGCTGGGGCGGCTTCATGGGGCAGGTGCCGCTTGTCATGGGGAACGGCGGACATGGGGGAAGATCGGTTCCCTATGAGGAAGCGGAATACGCCCTGGAGACGTCGGAAGCGACGCTCGATCTTGGACAGGGGAGAATGCTCGGGCAGGTGCCGCTCGTGATGGGTGGTAGTGGGAGAGGTGGAGAATCGATTCCCTTCATTCATGAGGAAGGGAAGGAGCCTCCCTACGATGCGTACCTGATGGGGCAGAGAAGGCGCTGCTTGGGCGCGCATGGATATCTGGGCCAAGCCCAGAGCTATCCCTGCCCGATCAGCGGTCCCACGCTTGATCCGACCCTCAACTGCCAGCGGGACGCGCGTGGAAACGCCGTGTGTTCGAATGGGCAGTATTTCCCGCCCGGGTGCCCGCACACGCCGCCGGAGCAGTATTTCTCGCCGGGGATCGCGCCGGATGTGGTGACGAACGGGATCATCCAGGCTCAGCCTCCGCCTCCGCGGCAGGCTGGGACGACCGGGACCGCGGGAGCCGCGCCGGCTGGAGGAGCGACTCCGGTCACGGCGACGAACGTGCTTCCCTATGCGGCGGGGGGACTGGCGGCCCTCGGACTGCTTTACGCGGTCCTGAGGTAGAGACCGTCCGGATAGTCCTGTCTCGAATTGTTTGACATTACCCATAGTTTCGGAGTAAACTCTGTCTACTTCCGAGTGAACCAGGGGTAATCAGGGGGGAGCGGAATGGGTCAATCGAACGGTTCTGCGCCAGCGGCGCAGAAATCCACGGTAACGATCAAAGTCTCCAAGCCTGTCCGCGATTTCCTTGCGGAAAGCACGGATCTCAACGAACCCATCGACCGAACGATCCGGCGGCTCCTCGGCCTCAAGATAGTGCCGGGTCAGTTTCCGCCCAAAGGGAAGCTCCGCAAGAACCACTATAATGTGCGGAAATCCTCTGTCATGACGACGGTCAAGGTAAGCCAATATCTTAGGGACTATCTGGCGAGCAAGGCGAAGTGGAACGATTCGATCGACGAGACGCTTCGCCGTCTCCTCAAGGTGGACGGCGTGAAGGTCGAGGAGAAGGCCTCATGAGCAAGTCGAATGGGCACGGGAACGTCCAGGACGGGGTGAAGAAGGAACGGTCTCTGGAGGACTTCAAGCCCGGAGATATCGTGGGCCTCACGGAAAAGGGCATCAAGGTAGGCCCGAGGCTCTTGTCGGCCAGGAGGCTCTATTCGGTAGGGTGGCCGAACGAATTCCAGGTCATTCATGTGTTCGAGACGGAAGAGGACGGGGTCTGCCTCGTGCTCAATCCCTGCTGCCAGAACCTGGTCAACCACGGGACCGGCGCGTGGCTCTGCAGGGGCCATCCGGTGAAGTGGAAGGGCGTGACGATGTTCGAGAAGGTGAAGCCGGAGGTCACCCGGCGGCCGCGGAAGCAGGGGGACCGGGCGACGTCGATCGTGGCGCCGATTCTGGGGGAGCTCGGGGCCTTGGAATACCTGGAGGATGCGGAGGATCCGGGCCTGGTGCTCAGGATCCTGGGCCAGCAGACGGTGCTTAAGGGGTCGGTAGCAAAGGCGCTGGCACAGTTCGCCAAGGACAACGGGATTCTCTAGGAGGGATGATGAGAGACACAGCGGAGCGTCTGGCAGCCTTCGAGCCGACCGGGCGCACCGAGGTCCCGGTCCGGGTGGGGGAGACTCCGAAGCTTTCGGACAAGACCGAGGTGGCTTTCGTGGATACCCTGGCCATGCAGACGAAGCTGGGAACCAGGAACCGGGAAGCAGAAGCGAGCATGTCGATGATGGATTCCAAGATTGTCCGGGGCCAGCCGATTCTTTCAGCCAGCCGATTTTCGGCAGACCAAGGGACGGTTAAGGTAGTGGGGATGATGCCTGACCACCTGCCCAATCCTTTGGATCTGGCATCGAACATGGAGAGGAAGCGGGAGTCGGACATGCAAAGGTCAGTTCCGTTGAAGGGGCAGGTCCCGGGTCCGCTTTTGAGGTCGATCCAGGAGCTTCGCCCGGGTCCGATCCAGGAAGAGATCGCCGAGAGGTCTCGGGAAAACCCCGTCGTGATCCACCTGCCGCCGGCGCCTCCCGTGGTGGAACTGCCCAAGCATGAGCCCATCGTGGTCGACCAGAGTCCCAGGATCGCCGAGCTCGAGGCCGAGAACGCGGTGCTGCTCGGGATCGTGGCGCGCCTGGCGGCCGAGAACAAGGTCCTCAAAGCGAAGAAATAGGGGGAGATCATGGGCGAACCCAGGATGGCGCCATCGGATAATAGGGCCTTTATTCCGTCGGGCTCGGGCTCGGATATTCCGATCACGGCACCTTTAGAGCCTCAATTAGGGAAGGTTGTCAGTTTCACTCCGATCGTGCCCCGGCGTGCTCGGGAAGTGCCGAAGGTCCCGCATGACGTCATTGAGATGACCGGGATGCATCCCGGGTATTTGCCGCCTTTAAGGCCATCGATAAAGCCCGCGGTCGATAGTCCAGGTGCGAGCGGCGGCGTGGCGGGAGACGTCGATAAAGGCGTAGCAACAGGCACCGGTGCTGTGGCGGGAGGAGTGGGTGCGGGCACAGCGGAGATCTCCCATGAGCGCCTGGCCTTCCTGGTGCGCGTGGAGAGGCTCATGCTTGCGGAATCCAGGATCACCCAGCTCGAGGCCGAGAATCGGAATCTCCTTTCGATCGTGTCGCGGTTGCATGGGGAATTGGAAGAGATCAAGAAGGGCGCCCAAAAGGCGTGAGGAAATGACGCAGCAGCCAGATTCCGGAGCCCCGGTGCCGTCCATGCAGGATTTCAAGAAGCTTTCCCAACAGGAGCTTCTGGATCGCCTGGTCCAGGCGAATCATTCGATCCTGGAAGCCAACCGGACCGCGGAGCGCCGGGTGAACGAGGAGAAGAGGCGGGGTGTGGAGAACCTGGACAATCTCCGGAGATCGACTGCCCAGCACATCAAGGAGCTGGAAAGCGACAAGCAGTCCCTGCTCCGGTCCCTGACTCGGCTTCAGGCGGAGTATGACAAGCTCCAGGAAGAGACGATGATGCTCCGGGTCAAGCTTTCGATGCACGGGAATGGGAACCGCGAGGAGCCCCGGCCGGTGACCATGGCCGAACCGGTGCAGCCGATGGGAGTTTCGATCCCGGTTGCGATGCCCGCTCCGGAGCTGACGGGAAGCGCGATTCCTTCAGCACCCAAGCCCCAGCAATAAGGAGAATGAAAGATGCCTGACAACAAGCTTTTCTACGTGATCCTCAAGGTTCCCGGAACCGGGGATGTCAAGCTGCCCGTGCGCGCGATCAACCAGGAGAGCGTTTCGCACATGGCGGCGATCGCGACCTCGATCAACTTCCCGAACATCAACGGGTACTGCATCTTCGCCGAGGACGAGAAGACGCTGCTGGAGAACGTGAATGCGGTCGATTTCATCATGGCGATCGCGAAGGATCTTCAAGCAGCGACCGGCCGGCAGGTGCTGAAGACCGCGGTGCCCCTCAAGGGGGATATCTCGAACGAAGAGTGGAACAAGATGGTCGACGACGCAAGAGAGAAGGGGAAGCTGATCGGGGGAGGGGCCACGCCGGCGGCAACCTCGGGGGCTCCGGCTCACGCGAAGTAGAGGGAGGGGGAGCGGATGCTCGCGCTCGTCGTCTTCCTGTTGGCCGTCTATGGCCTGGCCAGCGCGCTTACGGTGCTCAAGTTCGGGCAGTATTTCTTCGGGATCGGCTACTGCAAGAAGAAGGATTGTCCGGTGGCCGACTGTTCCTGCGATGAGATCCTGAAGAAGGAAGGGCATCCGAAGGAGCATCGGAGGTTCCTGGGGAGGATTCCATTCTTCGGGGATATCTTCTATTGTCCGCCGTGCATTTCGTTTTACATCGGGATGGCGTTTTCGGCGTTCATCCTGTCTCCTTCCCGGGCTCTGGTGCCGATCTGGTGGGAGGCGATGGTCATGGACAGTTTGGCGGCGGTGGCGTTTAGCTATTTTGTTCATGTTCTTGTGGAAAAACTTTCGCATGGCTTGGATGTGTGAGTCTCTGAAAGAGGCATTCCATGAGCACCTCAGCGACGAAACGGAATAAGCAGGTCCAGAAGCCGGCGGAGGAGCAGCCGCGGGAGAGGTCGGAGGAGAGGAAGGTGGATCTTTCCGGCGCCCGGGTGGTGGTGACGGGAGCGAACGGTTTTTTCGGGCGTTACGTGATGGCGGCCCTGGGAGAGGCGGGAGCGGCGACGATTCCGATCTCGAGGCGGAGCGGCTACGATCTCCGGAACGAGGGGGAGGCTCTCCAGGCGGTGCTCGAGATGCAGCCGGATATTCTGGTGCATCTGGCGGGTCTGGTGGGAGGGATCGGGGCGATCCTGGGTCGGCCGGCGACGTTTCTCAGGGACAATCTGCTCATGGGGATGAACGTCACCCATGCGGCAGCGGTGGGAAGGGTGAAGCTGGTCGCGATGGGATCGATCGCGAGCTATCCGGAAGCAGAGGAGGTCGAGGCGCTTTCGGAGGAGCAGATTTGGAGTGGGTTTCCCGAGCCGGCGGCGGCGCCGCTCGGGATCGCCAAGCGCACGCTCCTTGCGCTCGCGCAGGCTTACCGGCAGGAGTATCAGCTCAGGTTTGCCTATCTCATTCCGAGCAATCTTTACGGACCCGGAGATTTGTTTCATGGGGTCGTTTCTAGCGTGATTCCTTCCTTGATCAATATGTTTATGGAGGCAAAGAGCAAGAAGATCCCGCAGGTGACGCTTTGGGGGACGGGAAAGGCGGTCCGGTCGTTCCTGTTTGCCGCCGATGCGGCGAGAGCAGTGGCGATCGCCGCCGCCCAGCTCGATCAGGACGAGCCGGTCAATCTGCCCGGACCGGAGGAGCGGACGGTCGGGGAGACGGCATCCTTGATTGCGAAGCTTGTGGGGTATGAGGGGACGATCCTGTGGAATGAATCGAAGCCAGAGGGGAGGAAGTACGGGGTCCTGGATGGGACGCAGGCCAGGGATCTTCTCGACTGGGAGCCGGAGACGAAGCTTGCGGAAGGGCTCAAGGAGACGGTGGCCTGGCATCTGGCGAATGGGAACGAGCGATGAGACTCGCGGTAGCCGGTTGGGCGACGGATTCGGGCATCGGCAGGGAGCTGATCGATGCGGTCAGGAATCTGCCGGTGGGATCGGCGTATATTTTGCCAAGTCCGAACAAGCCCTCTCGAGCAGATCTTCTTTCCAGGATCCCGGTGTATCAGGCGAACGGCCAAAGCCCGCATGCGGAGATGCATGGATTCCTGCGGGAGCATCGGCCGGATGTCGTGCTGACCTGGGAGCTGCCGGGGGACTGGATGTTCCCGACGATGTGGAAGTCTGCGGGCATCCACTGGGTCCATGTGGTGCATTGGGATTATTTCGATCCCAAGTACAAGGATTACCTGAAACTCGCGACGCTCGTGTCTCCCAATCGGTTTTGCAAGCTGCATCTGGAGGAGGTGGGACTCAAGTCGACGCTGCTGCCGGTTCCCGTGGATACGGAAAGGATCCGGTTTACGGAGAGGAAGAACGCCCTGAGATTCCTGTCGGTCTATGGATACGGGGGTCCCGAGCAGAGGCGGTCGCTGGGGGAGATCCTGAAGGCCTGGAAGACGATGAATACGCCGCCGGAGCTTGTGATCCGGGCCCAGTGCGATCCTTTCCCTCCAGGAGAGAGCGCTTATCCTCCGATGTCGAAAATCGAGATCGGGAATCTGCCCGAGCCGGCTGATTTATTCACGGGTTTCGATATCGCGCTTCAGCCTTCCCGATATGAGGGGATAGGGGTCACGATGCTCGAGGCTCAGGCTTCGGGGATGCCGGTGATCGCCATGGACGGCCCGCCGATGAACGAGATCGCGCCGGATCTGCCGATACAGATCCAGGAGATCAGGAGGGTGCAATTGTCCGGCAAGGAGATCACCACGTACGTTCCTTCCGTGGAGGAGATCAAAAAGACGGTCGGGGGAGTCATGGGACGGGATATCCGGGATCTTTCGAAGCAGGCGAGACGGAGGGTGGAAGAGAGTTATTCCTGGAAGGCGCTCAAGGATAAATGGCTGCGGACCCTGGTGGGAATGCCCCTGAGAGGGTGAGGATGGGCATTTTCGGCGGTTTTTCGAACATGCCTCGGAAGCACGGGGCTTTGGGACCGAGCCAGGATTCTACTCTCGGACCGGTGGAGAATCAGATCCAGGGCATCAAGGAGATGAGGCAGGGGGGGCTCGGGAAAGGGCCGACGCCCATTTTGTTCCCAAAGAAAAATACGGGGCCGTTGCCGAAGCTGACTCCCCAGGCTATGTGGGCTGGCGTGATCCACGGATATTCCGGGTACGCGAAGGCGAACCGGGAGATCCTGAGAAGGGCGATGAAAGGGGTTAAGTTGTCCTTTTCCATGGACTCTCCTTGGGATGCATCGGAGAAGAATCCCGAGGCGCTGGAACTGCTCCGGGCTCTTCGGGCCAGTACGATCGACGATCGCGCGCCGCAGGTGACGTTCCATCCTCCCCGGAGCGAATCACGAGCTGGTTACCGCGTGATCTACACGATGATGGAGACCGAGGTCGTGCATCCGGACATGATCAAGGTCATGAGCCAGCAATACCAGGAATGCTGGACGCCGACCCAGTGGAATGCCAACACGTTTAAGAAGAGCGGTCTCACACTGCCGATCCGGGTGATGCCGCTCGGGATCGATCCGGATGTGTATTATCCCGGCGGACATGCGTACATGCCGAAGGCCTATCGGTTGACCGGCAGCGGGGCGGGGAAGTACGAGTTTCCGACCGGATTCCTGTTCATCTATGTCTGCCAGCCGAGCTTCCGGAAGGGGATCGAGGTGGTGATCGAGGCTTTCGGGGAGGCTTTCGGGTCGGATCCGGAGACGGGTCTTATCATCGCTTCGACGGCGCATTCATCTTCGCTCTTCACACCGGACAAGAGTTTGAAGCCCAGGATCTGGCTGCTCAATGCTTCGCTGTCGGAAAAGGATCTGGCAGCGGTGTACCGGGCCTGCCAGGTCTACGTATGCGCTTCACGGGGCGAGGGCTGGAATCTTCCGCTCATGGAAGCGGCGGCTTGTGGGCTCCCCGTGATCGCGCCCCGGACGTCCGCCCATGGAGACTTGATTCCGGAGGGCTGTGGATTCCTCTTCAATTCGGACCATACGACAGTGTTCCCGAGCGCGAAGGAGATTTCTCCCTGGTTCGACGGGATTGCCTTCCCGGATTTTGGGGAGAGGTCTCATCTGGAGCTGATTCGCCTCCTTCGGATGGTGAGGAACGGGTATAACAGCTCACTCGTCATCGCTTCGCGGTACAAGGACCTGGTCCGAACGAAGTATACCTGGGATGCGGCGGCCAAGAATGTGGTCGATCGACTGAAGGAACTCTGCCAGGGATGATCAGCACGCTGGGGATCCCGATCGTCAACCGCGGCGACCTTCTTCTCAGATGCGTGGCCAGCGTGGATCACCCGATTGATACGCTCTTCATCATCAATAACGGGACAAGCGGAGAAGTGGCGAAGGCGATCGATCAGATCCAGAAAAAGAAGATTCCCAATTCCAAGCTGTTTCGGCAGATTCGTACCGAAACCCATGAGAACCTGGGCTGCGCCGGATCCTGGAACCGGATCATGACTCTTTCTTCCAGTCCCTGGTTGATCTGCGGAAACGACATCCAATTCATGCCCGGAAACGTGGGGAAGATCTCGAGAGCCTTGGATGAGGATCCAAATGTTTCGATCGTCTGTGCGGACGGGTACTCGATTTTCTGCATGACGGAGCTTGGACTGAAAACGGTCGGATTCTTCGATGAAAATTTCTTTCCTGCCTACTATGAAGACTTGGATCATTTCCGGCGCGTGAAGTTGAGCGGAGCGAAGGCCGTCGGCATCCCCGACTTCAAGTTTGTCCATGGTGAAGCTCCCCACTGGGGGAGCTCGACGGTGAAGTCGGATCCGGTTCTCGAGAAGAAGTTCGCTCAAATCACCGGGAATCTGAGGGACTACTATATCCGGAAATGGGGAGGCGAGCCGGATCACGAGCAGTTCTCGAGGCCATACAACCGGGAAGTGGCTTTGAATTACTGCGAACATGATCCGATTTTGCGGCAAAAGAATTCCTGCTGAAACAGGTTTTACCTGTTTGCTGAAGCAGCATTTGTATTATCGATTATTGGGATTGCCAAAATGATCTCTTATTGCGTTGTTAGTATTCGGCCGGACTATAGCATGCTTGTTATAGAGGAATTGTCCCGTAAGACTACTTGTCGCCCTTATGAGATTCTTTTGTGGATGAACTTTTTAGATAAGGATGGTGAATATCGCAATTACATCTCGAAGAAACAAAGAGACGGGGTGCCAGTACGAATTGTAGGTCATACCCCTGGAAATATCGGGATGAATGCGTATAAGGAACTATTTTTGGAGGCGAAGTATGACTTTATTGTGCAGATGGATGAAGACGTGTTGTTTATATCAAAAAGAATAGGTGAAATCGCTCTTGAAATATTTGCTAGAAATAAGAATGTCGACCAGCTTGTTTCCGATGTTTGGCAAGACGAATTTACTACGGGCGCAAGGCCCGGAATGGATTCCTATGTAAATATCAATCTTAAGGATGGTCTTTATGATGGACCTATTGATGGTTGGTTTAGTATTTACCGGAGAAGTATTCTGCCGATTCTTCTCGAGGCTCCCTATGAACGTCATTTTTACCTTGGTAGTTTTGTGTGGGGAAAGTTGAAGTCGCTTGGTCGGCTCGGCTGCCTTTGTACGCGAATGAAAGTGTTTCATGCCTGCGGCCCGATATATGCGCATGCGTTTGGTTTACTGGATTTCGAGATTGAGAAATTTAGGAACGTAGGAAATAAGGTCATGGCAGATGCATATGAATCTGTAAAAGGAAAACTTCCAGAAGTTCAAGTCCTAGAAGATAGAGTCATGTTAATCAGAGAACATATCGATAACTTCGAAAAATAATTAAGCATGTTGACAGTTGTGACAGCAGTATCACGCCTGAATAATTTACCAACTATCCTAGCCTCTATGGAGGAATCTAATTGTGACGTGAATCTTGATGTTTGTTGGTTAATGATTGTAGACGCTCCAATTAGTATCCCTAACTACATCGATGATGCACTTAGATCTTCATGTGGGATAAAGATTAGGATGGTTACCTTTTCGGGAGGTTCATCCCGTTTTGGTATAAAACAAAAAAACTACGGGATTGATTTAATTGAAGATGGGTTTGTCTATATTTTGGATGATGATAACATTGTTCACCCAGGTTTGTTTTGTGAGATGAAAGAGGCCTTTGGGCGGTGTGATAAAAAAAAGGCATTTGTGTTCAATCAGCAACGCTGGGATATCCACGGGTTGTTGAGGGCTAAGCATGAGAATATGAGACCATGCCATATTGATAATTCACAATTTGTTGTTCACAGGAAATTGATTGGTGATCTTCGTTATGATCTAACCAAAGCGGGTATTGAGGACTTTTTGTTTTTCAGAGAAATTTACGATAAGTATCCCGAGGAGTTCGAATTTATAGACCGAACATTAGCATTCTATAATTATTTAATACATTTTCCGGGTGAGTTATTGTGAAGCATTTTGGATTACTAATGTTTCGGGGCGATCTTGATGTGCTCGATGAAGTTCTAAAAAATAATTGCCAGTTTTTCGACGCTGTTTATGCACTAGATGGATCGTGTTGGGGTAAGCCGAAACAGATTATAGAAAAACACAAGAACATAGTATTTTACGTCCGAGATGTACATCTTCCTCCTGAATACAAGCCGATCCGTGATGGGGCACGCCAATTTCTTCTTCAGAAAATTCAAAAAGACCATCCAGATGGCGGATGGATAACTCTACTTCACTCGGATGAGATATTTCTCGATGTTAATCCTCGCGATGTAGCAGAGGAGTCAGCTAAAGAAGGTTTTGGTGTTGTAGGATGGAGGTTGGTCAATTTTTTTTTACATATCTCAGAGAAGAACACATATAAGTATGATGAATCAAAGTCAGTCGTCGACCAAGTGACTTGGGCATGTTTTCCTGGCTGGGTCGAATTGCGGCAATTCAGATACGATAGTCGTACGAAATATAACATAAGGAATCATTTTTGTACGATCCCAACGAATTGTGGGGAAACGAGGCTTACTAGCTACCCATTACGGCATTATTTATATCGAAGCCCAGAGCAGATGAGGAATAATGCGGAGGATAGGATAAATCGAGGTTGGCAGACTTATGGAAAATGGATGAATGATTCCCCGGTTTTTGTGGACTGCCTTCCTTGTTACACGCGCGCGGTAAAGGTTGGACGAAGAAAAATTCTCAATGGAGATAGTGGTGTTTTGAATGATTAAGATTGTTCTGGTCGGTTTCCGGTGGTTGTCTACAATGTATTGCTAGGTTAAGAATTTGGTAATATAATTTCTCTGTGGAGTTATGAAATGGAAATCTTATTAGCGCTTGCCGGTATTGCTGGCGCAGCTCTTCTCCTTACTCCTCCGTCTCCACTTCCCTCTGAGGCCGACTACAAGAAATCTTTGGAGAAACTGAAAACCGCGCCAGAGGATCCTGATGCGAATACAATAGCAGGGAAGTATATCGCATTCGTTCTTGGAGATTATCCTGGGGCGATGCCTTTTCTGGCAAAATCCTCAGACCAAATATTAAGAACTTTGGCAGAGCATGAACGCGCACCACTTTATACAGATTCAGGTCCAAAGAAGGTTGGAATGGGTGATGAATGGGTATCTGCAGCTAAAAAGTTTCCTGCGTTATTTAGGGTTTTCTATGACCGTGCCTCATACTGGTATGCAGAGGGTTGGCCTGATCTTGATCCTCTATGGAAGATGAAAACAAGGGAGCAGGGGTTAAAGCTGGCTGCTGCAAGGCCTCCCGGAACTTCACAAAAACAATTGCCGACAGGATGGAATCCCGGAACATCTCCAGGATCTAGAGCGCCAATATTAGATGGCACTGTTTCACATGTGGGATCATATTCGATAAAAGTATTACCTTCAGATGAGAAAATAAAAAATGCTACTAGCGGTTTTAGTACCGATTTGATCCCAGTATCCGGGAAAACGATAGAAGTATCAGCTTATGTGCTGGCAGATGGTACTGACAGTGGGAATGATCATGTTTATGTAAATCTTTTTGACCAAAATGGAGTTGGTTTTTCGACTATAGGACCATTTATACCTATGGATACCCCTTTCTGGCAGAGGGTTTATACAAAGGCAGATATCCCAAGGAATGCGGCAAGATTCCAGTTCGGAGTTTCGATGGCATCCAAAAAAGGGACTCTTTGGGTGGACGATGTATCTGTAAAGTTGGATGGAAGAGAAGCTCTAAAGGGTGGGTCATTTGAAGGGAAATGACCTAAGACTGTAATGCCTTGAGGAATTTTATGATCGCTTATCAACAGGCATATCGTCCGGTATATACAGCCTTGGCTCAAGCGTCAACATCGCCATCAACGCCTGCGGTGCCTCCTCCTGCACCGGATTTCTTGTTCACGGGATACACTGGGATTCCTGGGTTTATCGAAATGGTCTCAGTGCTGACGATCACTGGTGCCGCAGCATGGGTGGGGATCCGGACGGGATTGAGGGAGAAAGGGAACGACTATCTCAAGGTGGCCGGCTGGGTTGGTGGCGTAGGCTCGGCGCTGCTCGGGGTGCTCTATCTTGGGGGCCGCACGGGCGTGACGACGCTGGTGGGCCTGCCGGCCATGAGGGTGTCATCCTAGGTCGATGCCTAAGGTCTGCTTCTTCACCGTAACTTGCAATCGGGATTACGATTTCCTTCTCGGTGCGATTGAGCACCATGCCGAGATGGGATCGCATCTGGTGCTCGACACCTCACCTCCAGATCGCGCGATCAAGTTCTCGAAACTTCCGGATAGCGTGATCTGGCTTCATGAACCTGTTTTTGGGCATGGCTGGAAGGAGTTCAAGGTTAGAAGCGCTCTTGAGAGGGCGATGAGGAAAGCGCGGGCGTTTGCTGCAGATGTTCAAGTGTACTTGGATTCAGATGAATTCTATGTAAAGGAATCAGTCGATCAGCTTTTCCCTTGGGCTGAAAAAGCTATGGTGGAGGTAATGACCGCTCATTGGATGAAGGACGGAAAGCCTTATGTTTTTGGAGCATCCGAATGGCATCCACGGTTATGGCCAACGAAAAGGAATGTAGCGATTTCGGAAAATTTAGCTTGGAGATCTCATCCTAAATATGACGGGAATCCCGAGAGACATCCGGTTCCAGTGCAGCCGGCTGGGCTTCAGTTGATTCGGGTTTACGGTCATTTCCATCATCATCTTCATTACTGTCTTGGAGAAAAATCTGGGGATGACGAATCGGCTCGGGCGACGATCGATGGATGGCCGGACAAAGGGGTGGCGGTGGAGCCGGTACCCTGGCCCAAGAAGCTGAGGCTGTGGTGGGATGAAGGAATTAAACCTTCGGAATCCTTTCAATGAGGATACTGACCCATCACGCTCACACCAGTTATGATGCAGAACTAGCGAAAACAGGTCATGAATTTTCTGTTGTAGGAGACCAAGGGCAGTGGGATCCTCTTATTCGAAAACTGCCCGACAATTGGAAGTTCACGGAGCAGCCCGAGGGGGAGTTTGATTGCATCCTAATTAATAACCACTGGGCTATGTTCGAGAAGTTGAAAGCCTTCAAAGGTCCTATGATTTTTGCGATTATCGCGGATTGTTCAGAAGGAATTTTCCCTGAAGAGATCGAGGAACGGTCCTCTGCGGTGGCATTCCTAGCTAAGGAAGTTTCTGAACGTTGGACTATGAGGGACCCAGCTAAGAAGGTTGTAATCGAGATGGGGGTGGACGACTCTCCATTTCTTCCTCATGTTGGTGACACCAGAATCGTGCTTACCGTGGGAAAGCGTATCGGAAGGCGATGGGATAAGGGTCATTGCCCTTATGTCACTGTCAATACATTCATTCCACTTTCACTGGTTGGGTCTGGTAATGAGGACCTTCCTGGAGCTTTAGGAGTTATTCCATACGAAAAGCTGATGGATATCTATAGCCATGCTCGAGTCTATTTTAACCCGGGCCCAATTATTGGCATTAGCGTAGCAGAGGCTATGATGGCAGGCCTGCCAATAGTTACCTTCAGGCCAATCAACCTTAGAAATCTAATCGCTGATGGAATCAATGGCTATGTCGTAGATACTGTTGATGGAGCGCTTTTGAGGTTGGCGAAGCTCCTTGAGGATCCGGAGTTAGCGCTTAATATGGGACGTGTGGCTCAGACTAGTGCGCGAGATATTTTTTGTAGTAAGAAGTTTATTAGTCGATGGAATAATCTCTTCTCTAGAGTAACTGGAAAGTAATTAACCAAGAAAATCGCAGTATCGGTATGTATGTCGGCCAGGCCCATGAAACACACGTTGGAACATTCCAGGAAGCGGACGGACATCAACGAGCACTTGACTTCGCTTTATTTCATCACGCTCCAGATGAGCGCGAAGCTGGTGGTGGAGCTGGGGGTGAGGAGTGGGGAGAGCACGGTGGCGTTCCTGGAGGGGGTGAATCGGACGGATGGGCGGGTGGTGAGCGTGGATATCGAGGAGTGTCCGAAGGCGCGGGAGATGGTGGAGAGGTACGGGCTGGGGGGGAGATGGACGTTCGTCAGAAGTGACGATATCGAGTTCGGGAAGGGGTGGGACCGGAGCCGGAAGGTGGATATCGTATTCGTGGACACGTCGCATCTGTACGAGCACACGAAGAGGGAGATTGAGGTGTTCGAGCCGATCGTCCGGCCGGGAGGAGTGTTGATTTTTCACGACACGACGACGCACCCGGAGGGGGTGATGAAGCCGATCCAGGAGTTCTTGAAGGGGCATCCAGGGTATGGATTCGAGAATGCCTCGTATAATAGCGGCATGGGAGTTATTCTAAAACCCAGGGTTCCATGATAAAATGATCGTCAGGAAGATTCAGGCAGGCGGGGATGAGGGGCCGATGAAGTATACGCAAATTCATTCGAAACGACCCACCGACATCAATCAGCATCTCGTTCCGCTCTACAACATGGTGCTCGAGATGAAGGCGAAGACGGTGATCGAGCTCGGGGTCCGGAGCGGGGAGAGCACGGTGGCGTTGCTTGAGGGGGTGCATCAGACGGAGGGGCATCTCTGGAGCGTGGACGTGGATCCGTGCTTGATGACGCAGGAGATGGTGAAGGTGTACGGGATGCTGCCCCGGTGGAGGTTCGTGCAGGGGGATGACATCGAATTCGCGGCGAAGTGGGACAAGGCAGTCCCTGTGGACATTGTATTCGTGGACACTTCCCACCAGTACGAGCATACGAAGAAGGAGATCGTGGCCTTTGAGCCGCTGGTGCGGCCCGGGGGGAGGCTGATCTTTCACGACACGACGACGCATGCTCACGGGGTTTTGGATCCGATCAATGAATTCCTGAAGGAGCATCCGAACTATGCCTTCAGGAACTATCCGCACAACAGCGGTCTAGGGGTAGTTCTCAAGCCATGAAGCCGAAGGTCGCGGTCATCAGCCTGGGCAGCTACGACTATCTCGTGGATATTGTCACGGATGGGTTGATCCGAGAGCTCGGGAGGGAGAACGTCCATCTGCATTACAAGATCACGCACATGGGTGGAGATATCCGGTACACGCACCTGGCCAAGGGGTTTTTTGATCGTCCGAATTCGTTTGGACTCTACGAAGCGGATGCTCTGGTGATTTCGACCCGGTCCGGGCTGGCTCCGCTCCAGGAGTGGGTCTCTCGAACCGGAAAGAAGACAGTGGGGGTGCTGGACGGGAACGATGATGTTCACCTCATCCCGGAGCTCCAAGCCGCGGCCAAGATCTACTTCAAGAGGGAGCATTTCGGGGACCGGCAGTATCCGGGGAACGTGAGGCCGCTGCCGTTTGCAGCGCTGCCTGAGGAGCCTTCCGCGCGGGCTCCCGAGATCGAGCGGATGGTGTTTTTCATGGGCCATAACGGCGTTCCCGCGAGAGCCGAAATTGCCGCGCGGCTCAGGCACATGGGCTGGCCGGCCTCAGGGGGAGGCTCGACGAAGGAGCATTACAACCGGCTGCTCCGAGGAAGCCTGGTGGCGGTATCGGTCAGGGGGTTTGGGTGGGATACCTATCGGTACTGGGAGATTCCTTATTTCGGGGCGTGTTTGCTTTCCGAGCGCCTGCCGATCACGATCCCAAAGAATTTCGTGGACGGCGAGGAAGCAGTGTTTTTCACGGGTCCGGATGAATTCCAGGAAAAACTGGCCAAGCTGCTGCTCGATCCTCAGGAAGGGATCCGGATCGCGGCCAATGGGAAGAAGGCGGCGATGGAAAGGCACCTTTCCATCCACCGGGCCCGGTCGGTCCTCACCGAACTATTGTGACGACGATCAGCGCCGTCGTCCTCTCCTACAACAAGGCCTATATCTTTCAGAAATTCGTGGAATCCCTCCATAAGCAGCTCAGGCGCCCAGAGCAGGTTATCGTCGTGGACGATGCTTCGACGGATGGGACGCAGGATCTCGTGGGACGCCTGTGCATCGGGTGGCATACCATAAAATTGTCGGAGAATCGGGGGCAGTCCCATGCCCGGAATGTCGGCTTCGAGCGGGTGAAGGGGGATTACACGATCTTCCTGGACGGGGATCTGGAGATGATGCCGGACATGCTGGCGGTGCTGGAGGAGAAGTTGAACCGGCATCCGGAGGTGAGCATCGCCTACGGGCATTACGAGCGGGTGGGATCCCGGGTGGACCGTCTGGCGGCCAAGCCCTGGGATCTTCGGGCGCTCCGGGACATGAATTATATTTCGATGGTCAGCATGGTGCGGACGAAGGATCTTCCCCGGCCGCCGCTTGACGAGACCTTGAAGCGGTACGAGGATTGGGATCTGTGGCTTACGATGGCGGAGAAGGGGAAAGTCGGGGCGATGATCGATCAGGTGCTCTTCCGAGCGCACTATCAGCCTGGAGATCTGTCTGGAATCGGGGAATCCGGAGGATGGTATAGTACGGTGAAGAAGAAGCATGGACTGTCATGAAGGTCGTCACCTATAAACGATTCCAAGCCTCAGGGCTTCATATCACTTTTTTCTCAAATGCTCAGGTTTTATATAATCCTGAATTAGCGGTGGTTATTTTTTCGGAACGACGGGCTTCTTTCGGAGAACCAAAGATTGGAGTCAATGATGGGGAAAAAGATGAAGGTTTGATTCTCAAGGAGGCTCAAAAGATCTTCGAGACGGGAAAAGCGCCGAAATATGAAAAAGGTGCCTTTGGGGAACAGCCGCTTCCTAGTTTTGAAGGAATCTCCTACCAAGAATATGAAGAGACTTTCTTAAAGGATCTGGTAGCGATAATTAGGAAAATGGAGGTCATTGAGAATCAGGTCAGAATGGATTCCAAAATATTATTCAAGCCATGAGAAAACTCGCGGTCTACACGGCGATCATCGGGGGATATGACCAGTACGTGCAGCCGCCCCAAGGGAATTATGACCTGTTTTTGTTCAGCGACGTGGAACGCGGCCCCGGATGGGGAAAGCTCAGGGTCATCAAGCCGGAATTTGAGGATCCCACGAGGGATGCCCGGAAGATCAAGATCCTCTCCCACAAATGGTTTCCTGAGTATGAATACACGCTCTGGATGGATGGGTGCGTGCGGGCCCCGGACTTCGATTCGGACCGGCTGATCGAGTCGTGGTTGCAGGGGAAGGATCTGGCTACTTTTCAGCATCCCGAGCGCGACTGTCTTTATCAGGAAGCGACGATCGTGTCGCATTTCCTGAGGGACAAGCCGGAGATCATCAAGTCCCAGATCGGCCGGTATCGCGCGCTCGGGTTTCCACCCGGGAAAGGCCTGGCCGAGACGAGAATCCTGCTCAGGAAGAACACCAAGACGGTTGCGCTCTTCAATGACTGCTGGTGGAACGAGATCGTCCATGGATGCCGGCGGGATCAGGTGTCGTTTCCCTTTGCAACCTGGTTCTCGAGGCTTGAGTACCGGCTCATGGAGGGCTTGGCGATCGACCAGGGATTCGCGTACGTCCCCCACTTGAAATAATTGCATCTAAGGGCTTCATCAAGTACACTTGGTCTACATCGAGCACGGGAGAGACTATGTTCGGGGGATTCGGATCGATCCCGCATAAGCCCAATGTCGGGCCCGTCAAGGCTCAGGGGACGCCGCAGGGAGCCCAACAGGGAACTCCGCAAGGGGCGCCCCAGGGCGCTCCGTCCATCCATAATCCCACGCCTTCGACTCTGGGCGCGCTCCGGCAAGCGAGTGCCCCGAGCGGTGGGCATAATCCGACCCCGGCGACTCTTGGGGCGGTGCCCCAGTCCAATGCTCCGGGAAGGCCGCATCATCCGGCGGGTCCGGCTCCCGCGGCCTCGGGCATCTCGAACGGTCCCGCTCAGATGCCGATCCATAACCCGACGCCTTCCACTCTAGGTGCAGTTCCGCCGTCGCCCGTCCCCGGAGTGGCTGGACAGATCCATGCCCAAGGCAACCCGGGGGGAAGGCCAGGCTTGAAGCAGGGAAGCACCGAGGCGGCGACCCGTGTGCCGAATCATGTGGCCACTCCTGCGACTTTGGGGACGGTGCCGAATAATGTCTCGGCCTCGGTGGGGATGCATCCGCTGTACAATCCGACGCCCCCGACCCTGGGAGCGGTGCCCAACCATGCGCCGCCTTCTCCGAGACACGGAGTCATGGGACCGATGATCGGCATCGCTCCGAATGCCATAAATCAGACCTACTCGAGATACGTGGGGCCCGCACCCACGCTCGCGAAAGTAGACCGGAGAAACCGGCCGCCGCTCGTCAACTATGCTCCCGGGCAGCTCAAGCTCTCCATCCTGATCCCGACCTTGCTCAACCGCGCGGCCATGCTAGGGCCACTTCTCCAGAAGCTGGAGCATCAGATCAAGGAGCTCGGGCCCGTGCCGGAAGTCGAAGTCGTCATTTACGAGGACAACAAGGAGAATCCCGTCGGCTTCAAGAGGAACAAACTCCTCATGGAGGCGAAGGGGGATTTCGTCGTGTACGTGGACGACGATGACGAGCTCTCTGACGATTACGTCTTCCAGATCTATACCGCGATCCTCGATCATCCGAAGGTGGATTGCATCGGCATGCGCGGGATGATCACGGTGAATGGAGCGGATCCCCGCCAGGTCATTTATTCCGTCCACAATCAGGGAATTTACGATCGGGAAGGGATCTATTACCGCCCGGCAGGCCACTTGACGCCGATCCGGCGCTCGATCGCCCAGCGCTACCGCTTCCCGGACAAGAATTTCGGCGAGGATTCCGAATGGGCGATGGCCATGGTCCGGGACAAGGCGATCAAGAACGAATTCTTCATCGATAAGGTCCTCTACCACTACAAATTCAGCCATCGGACGAGCGAAACGGCCGGGACGCGCGCGCCGGGTCAGAAGCCGGTCGCGCCGACCTACAGCGTCGTCATCCTTTCCGCCATGGCTCCGAATCTCCGGCAATGCCTGGCGTGGCTCTTCGAGAAGGAGCCTATGCTCCCCAGGAACCGGATCATCGTGGTCGACGACGGCGCCCAGGCGGAATGGCAGGGTCAGGGTCCGGGAGTCCGATGGGTGAAGGGGGTAAAACCCTTCGTTTTCGCCCGTAATGCCAATATCGGAATCCGCGAAGCGGGCACCGATGTCGTGCTCCTGAACGACGATGCCAAGTTGATGACGAAATATGGCTTCACGAGCCTGAGTTTTGCCACGCGCTCGAGGCCAGATGTCGGGATCTGCTCGGCGGCGATTTCCGGCGTGGTGGGGAATCCGAGTCAGCAGCCCTGGCTCGTGGCCGCGGGCATGCGGTACGAGCCGCATAACCTGGCTTTTGTCGCCGCGTACATCCCCAAAAGCACCTTCGATCGGATCGGGCCCTTGGATGAACGCTTCACCGGCTATGGCTATGAGGATAATGATTACTGCGCGCGGGCGAAGAAGGCGGGTCTGGGGCTTTCGATCTACGACGGCTGCGTCGTCGAGCACTCCACGGCCGGGAATTCGACGTTCAGGACCAAGCCCAACATCCAGGAGATCATGGAGCACAACCGCAAGCTGTTCGTGCAGAAATGGGGCGGCATTTAATGAAAGTATCCGTCATCCTGACCAGCTTCAATCGTCCCAAATGGGTCCGGCAATCGATCCAAAGCATCGTGAACCAGACCCATAAGAACTACCAGCTCGTCGTCGTGGACGAGAGCAATCTGTTCGATATCCACAAACTGGTTAAGGAATTCAACCTGACCGAGGTGGTTCCGCTCTTCAGCCCCGTGGATCCGCGCCAGCGCGCCACGATGAACCGCTTGAGCATCAACATCAATGCGGGGCTCCGCCGCGCGACGGGGGATGTGGTCTGCTACCTGGCGGACGACGATTATTTCTATCCGACCTGGTTCGCCGACGCGGTGGGCTACTTCAAGCGGAATCCCCAGGTGGGGGCGGTGTTCGGAAAGCTGACCTATTCCGATTCCCCGGACATGGTGTTTCCGCAGAATCCGGCGCCGGTCAATCTGCGCTTCTTCAATCAGGTCCTGCCCAACCCCTTCGACAAGGTCGACCACAACCAGGCGATGCACCGCCGGTTCGATCCGCCGCTCCTCTGGTCAGAGGACCCCAAGGTCGTGGGCGGTCCGGATGCCTATTTCTTCAAGGATGTCTCTCGGACGTTCCCGTTCTATCCCGTGCCGGTCTTTTCGGCGGTGAAGCGGGTCCACAAGAAGAACCTTCAGAGCAATCTGAAGGAATACTATGCTGGCAAGGTGGATGGGGCGAGGGAGTAGGGAGGGGAAGATGAAAATTCCGGCGGTCAGCGTCCAGTTCATGCCCGAAGGCATCCTGATCCTGGTCGTGGAAAGGAAACAGGTGTGGCACAAGATGCTGACCTGGAAGGAAGTGGCGAGGATCGGGAAGAAGGGGAAGAAGGGCGATCCTTCGGGCTTCCTGAAGGGGATGACGGACAAGATTGGCGAATTGATCGATCAGTCGAAACAGACGGAGGCGCGCCTGGAGAAGAATGGGGAGGAGTGGGCTCGGTACCGGAAGGAGCAAGAGGCGCGCGTCCAGGAGCTCAAGGCGAAATACGGAGTACAGGGAGCCATACCGCCCGTTCCCACGCCGCTGGCTCCAGGTAGTACGGTTGTCAACGGATGAAGCACGTCCTGGTTACGGGGGGGGCGGGATTCATCGGGTCGAACTTCGTGCGTCGCTTGACGGAAAAACATCCGGATACCTGTGCGGTGGTCTTCGATTCCCTGACCTACGCCGGCAACCTGGATAATCTCGAAGGGATCGACCGGGGGAAGTATGTCTTCGTCGAAGGAGACATCGCGGATCCGGAGAAGGTCGGCTGGACCTTCCAGAAGTTGAATATCGATACTGTCGTGCATTTCGCGGCAGAGTCGCACGTCGACCGGTCGATCCACGATCCAGGGGCTTTCATCCGGACGAACATCACGGGAACATTCGTGCTGCTCGAGGCGGCGAGGCGGGCTTGGGAAGGGAAGAAGGACGTGCGGTTTCATCACGTCTCGACAGACGAGGTCTACGGGTCGCTTGGACCGAAGGACCCGGCCTTCCGGGAGACGACTCCGTACGATCCGAGCTCGCCTTATTCAGCCTCGAAGGCCGCGGCGGATCACCTGGTCCGGGCTTATTTCCGGACCTACAAGCTGCCGGTGACGATCTCGAACTGCTCGAACAACTATGGGCCGTTCCAGTATCCGGAGAAGCTGATCCCGGTCATCGTGCTCCATGCCTTGGAGGGAAAGGAGCTGCCGGTCTACGGGGATGGGAAGCAGGTGCGCGACTGGCTTTACGTGGAGGACCATTGCGACGCGATTCTCGCGATCCTGGAGAAAGGAGAGACTGGAGAGACTTACAACGTGGGGGGAGATTGCGAGAAGGAGAATCTGTGGATCGTGAAGCAGGTGTGCGCGATCCTGGATGGGACGAAGCCTCTTCTGGTGAACGGGAGCTACCGGCCGAGGGAGGAGCTGATCCGGCATGTCCCGGATCGGCCGGGGCATGACCGGCGCTATGCGATCGATTTTTCGAAGATCTACGAAAAGCTTGGGTGGCAGCCGGCCCATAAGATGTGGGAAGGCCTCAAGAAGACAATCCAGTGGTACGTCGCGAACGGCAAGTGGGTGGCCGGGGTAAGGGAGAGGGGCGGCCATGCCGAGTGGATGAAGAAAAATTATGAGCTGAGGGAGGGGGCATGAAGGGGATTATTTTGGCCGGAGGGAAGGGGACGCGGCTTTATCCGGTGACCCTGGCCATTTCGAAACAGGCCCTGCCGATTTACGACAAGCCCATGATCTATTACCCGATTACCACGCTCATGTTGGGTGGGATTCGAGAGATCCTGGTCATCTCGAGCACCGAGGATCTTCCTCAGTATCGGAGACTTCTTGGAGATGGCAGGCAATGGGGGATGAACTTCACCTATGCGGAGCAGACTGCGCCGCGAGGACTGGCCGACGCCTTCATCGTCGGGAAGAAGTTCATTGGAAGAGATCCGGTCTCTTTATGTCTCGGCGATAATTTGTTCTTCGGCCACGACTTGACCAAGCAGATCGAAGGTGCGGTTCAGAAAGCCGAGATGGGGGCGGTCATCTTCGGATATGAGGTGAAGGATCCGGAAAGGTACGGAGTTGTGGAGCTGGATCCCTATGGATTGCCCATCGCGATCGAGGAAAAGCCAAAAAATCCGAGGTCAAAGCTGGCGGTTCCTGGGCTTTATTTCTATGACAATCGAGTCGTAGGCATGGCGGCCGATCTTAAGCCGTCGCTTCGGGGAGAGCTCGAGATCACGGATATCAACCGGATTTACCTGGAAGAGAAGCTTCTCAAGGTCCATCGCCTCGGCCGTGGAACGGCATGGTTGGATGCCGGGACGCATGAAAGCCTTCTTCAGGCGAGCAATTTTGTCCAGGCGATCCAGGATCGCCAGGGCATGATGGTTGGCTGTCCGGAGGAAGTGGCCTATCGGAAGGGTTTCATCAAGGCGGAACAGCTTGCCGAGCTGGCGAATAAGTACGCGGGGAATTCGTACGGCACCTACCTCAAGGAGATCCTGGCGTGAGCAGCTACAAGCCGAGGGTGAATTCCTGGCATCGGCAGAAGCCGGACAAGCCGGCGAAGGGCAGCAGGAACGGCATCGCGGCGGTCTTGATTGTGAAGAACGAGGAGGAGGTGCTCGAGCGGTGTCTCAAGAGCCTGGAGAGGGTCGATCAGATCGTGGTTGCGGACACAGGCTCGACGGATCGGACGGTGGAGATCGCGAAGAGCTTCACGTCGGACGTCAAGATCGCGCCCAAGATCGAGCCGTTTGATTTCTCGGTGGCCCGGAATTTTGCGCTTCAGTTCGTGAAGCAGGACTGGGCGCTCACGATCGATGCGGACGAGGTGGTGAAGGAAGGGTCGATCGACATTATCCGGAAGGCATTCTGGCAGAAGCCCAAGGCGGTGGGATTCAACGTGACCTTCACGCTTTACGACGAGAATAAGCAGAATCCGGGAAGCCTGATGAAGCTGAAGGTGTTCCGGCATGGGCGCTGGGAATGGAAATACCGGGTCCACGAGGTGCTGATGTGCAAGCGGGAGCCGATGACGGTGGAGAATCTGCCGGAGGCGGTGATCGAGCATATTCCGTCGGCCAACAAGGCGGCCCGGCACCAGCAGAACCTGGATTTGCTCCAGATCTCGGTCAAGGAAAGTCCGGAATACGTCCGGAACAGCCGCCAGCTTGGGATGGAGTTCTTTGCCCGGGAGGATTGGCAGAGCGCGGCGAAATATCTTAAGTTTTATCACGACATGGTGAAGACGGATCGGATGGACCGAAGCGAGACCTTGATGCTGCTCGGGCGCTGCCATTCTTGCATGGGCCGGTACGACATGGCCGAGCAGTTCTTCGACGATGCACTCCAGGAAGCTCCGGAGCGGCGGGAAATCCTCTATTACAAGGCGATCGGGCTCATCAAGGTCATGCGCCTCGACGATGCAATCGAGACCATCGAGAAGGCCTTCGCGATCCCGGCCACGGCGAAGCCGGATTTCCATTTGAACGTGCAGGGAGTGTGGGACGGTTCGGCGCTCCAGGATGTCCTGGATTTCTGTAATGGGGAAAACGCCCGGGTCCAAGCGGCGCTCGAGGAGAGGAAGGCGGCGAAGTAATGCACGAGAACACTGTGCATTGGGATCATTTCCTTCACTGTTACGTGTACTGGAGCACCTGGAAGAACGGACACGCGGAGATTGTTCCCAAGTACGTGGATAAGTTCACGGCTTGGCGACCGACCCAGCAGCGGGCCCGGGATGGGACGGTGGTGAAACACAAAAAAGGCGGGCTGAAGAAGGTCTCCTAGAGGGGAGTGGGGAAAGGGATGGCGGTAGAGCAATTCCTGGGGCTGCGGGCGTGGGCGGATGAGCTTTCGTCGGACGAGCGGCGCCCGATCGACGAGCTCTTCGCGGAGTCGGCGGGGGCGGGAACGCGGCTCATCCCTTACGGCCATGGGTTCGGGATGGCACCCCAGCTTCATGCCGGAGAGCGAAGATTCCTCGAGTGCAAGGATCCGTTTTGCCTGATTAGGGTCGGGGACTGCGAGATCGGGCTCTTGGGCGCCGGATTCGTCCCGATCCATCATGATCTGAATACCCAGTTCGGCTTCGCCGGATTCTCCAGAAAGGCGTTTCCGCTCCGGAAGGATTTCGTGAGTGCGGTGCGGGAAGCGGAGCTCCTGGGGCTTCAGCAGAACTGGGCGCCGATCACGGTGAAGACGGCGATGCTGCTTTATATGCTCGGGATGCCTCTTCCGGCGCCGACCGGGGTGGAGGCGCATCTTCCCTATCAGCTTCTCGTCGACGGGACGCTGTTTCGGTATCTGGCGGGCAAGAAGGTGATCTTCATCGGTTCGACCGCCTGGAGGCTTTCCGAGTGTTTTAAGGTAAAAGCATTCTTGGATGCTTATGCGTTCCTCGGGCCGATTGACCAATTGAAGGTTGCCGGGGTGATTCAGACGAAGCCGCGGGAGGCGGGGGGAGCCTGGGCGGATTACGAGCGGGTGCTTGGGGAGGCGGCCAGGATGGATTTCGACGTGGCGCTCCTGGCTTGTGGAGGTACCGCAAAACCCCTGGCATGGCGGATCTGGCAGAGCGGGAAGACGGCTTTGGACGTGGGGTTTGTGTTCGACGTGCTGATGGGAAATGTCGAGCGGGAGCATCGGCCGGTGCTGAAGGACGTGGTCTGGCCGAAGTTTCCGTGAAAAATAGGTCTTGCTAAATAATTCATGGGCGTATAGAATCCTGAATCTCCTCCCCCCTTCTTCGGATTCTTATGGGGGAGCGATGCAGGCCGCCACTTCGGGACTGTGGAACAACCCTCACAAGGTGTTTGCATCGCTGAATCGGGCGCTTCCGGCGCCTGCGTGGCAGCAGCCTCCAGTGCTCAGCCAGGCCCAGACGCCTCAACCGGCTCCCGCGCCGGCGCCCACGCCATCGACCAAGAACATCCCGCTCGGGGTATATATTGCCGGGGGAGTTCTTGTCGCGGCGATCGTCGGGATCGTCTCGCTGAGATAAATCTCCGTAAGGAGAAGGGATCACGTCTGCGCCGCTCGCCTGTATGGGCCAAGGATTATCTCTCGAGTAGAGAATAAACACACGCACTCCGAATAACGTCAGGATGTCCGCAGGAGGATCTCCACGTCTGGAGAAACGAGGTTTCCAAGGTCCACGCGGTCGATTCGCGCAGGAAAATCTCTGTAACCAGAGAAGGAAACTAGGCGAGCGGTAGGCCAAGGAATCACGAGGGGTCATCTCCGTACGGGAGAAAGCTTCCGGTAAACGGCCGGTCTATTGCCGACGCCTGGATAATCTCTGCTTCGAGAGAAAAAATCCGCTGATCAGCGTCAAGGCGTAGGAGGCGGGGGGATCTCCGGAGATGCGGAGAGAAGAGTCGAGGGGTTCACTAACATTAAGCGGTCCGCCAGGGGAATCTTCAGGTGGAGAAGATGTCCTGAATCCGGACTTCGTAAAGCGAAACACCGGGTGATCTCCGCGAGTCTGGAGAAAACTTAGAGCCATTCCGCCCAAGCCGTTCCAGGGTGATCTCCGCGCGTGGGAAAAGACTCGCGTGGCTGATCGCGGCCGGTGCTGGCGGTTGGGTGATCTCCGCGTGAGGGAGAAGATAGAAGGAGAGGAGAAGGCTTCCCAGGGGCGATGGGGGCGATCTCCGGCTGTGGGAGAAGGTGATTTTAAGGGGTACATCGGCTATTCAGCCGCAGAATGATCTCCATGTATTTGGAGAAGGCGACTGGAGAGACCGTCCGGTTACGCCTCGGTGTGGACAATCTCTAAGTGAGAAGACAAAGTCGTAGAGGTTGGAGGCCAAGGTTCGAAGGGGTGATCTCCGTGCGCATGGAGAAGACCTCACCAGCATGGAAGCGGAAAAGCTCGAGGGAGGTTGATCTCCGCGCGAGTGGAGAAAACGAGGCGGAGTGCATGCAGGAGCTGCTCGCGACCGAAGGATCTCTGTGTGTGAGGAGAAGGCCGAAGGGGTGGTGTATGACCACGCTAGTGCTGGGGTGATCTTCGTGCGAGGAAGAAGGTGTGGGAGTCTCGTAGGGTGTTAGGCTAACCTGCGGGCGATCTCCGTGCGTATGGAGAAAACTCCGGCACGCTATCCATTGAAGTCGGACGACGGGGCGATCTCCGTGCATATGGAGAAGACCAGTACATGCCCGCGATCGTTGGGTTCAAGGGAGGTTGATCTCCGGGCGTAGGGAGAAGACCATCGCTCGAGGTTCGGATGGCTGCGGATCCGGGGGCGATCTCCGTGGGTGTGGAGAAGACTGGAGGTTGCGTACTGAATTATCAGCCGGCCGGGTGATCTCCATAGATGGAGAAAAGACCATTCGAATAAAGCCTTTTAGAGGCCTGATTTTCAAAGAAAAACGCGCTTGGATGTACATTTACGGGTATCTCGAGAATACCCGGCGTTTACTTTTATAGACTATAATAAAAATTTCCTTTTTCAACAAGTCTTCTGAGGTAGTCAGGAGCATAAGTTCTAAGGCTTGTATTTTGGAGGGTTCTCGGGTAAATTTTATAGTCAGACGGCTCTATCTTCTCCCCCTCCTGCCGTCCTAGTTTGGCTCATCTTTTTGGGAGGGGCTATGTATCCCGTCGGAAATCCTTGGGCACGGGGCTTTCGTCGTCTGACGGGGCTCAGTGCGATGATCCTGTGAATATCAGAATCCCGTGTTAAATTATCGACCACCAGTCCAGAAACCTTTCCTGGGGCAGGTGCCCCTGGTGTCGGCAGTTCGAAGCATTTCGCTATTGACCGATATTTCACATCCTGATTTGAGCGGCGGCCATCCTCGGATTGGGCAGACTTTTGATCAGATCATGGGTTGGCCATCCTATATGGGGGATGTCCTTCGTCTGCTGTTCCACGGCGGCACCACATGGCTGGGCATTTCCGTGGGCCTGAAGGAAAAGAACCGGTGGGTTTCGGGGATCGCCTGGATTCTGGCCGTAGGAAACGGTCTGGCCGGAATAGCCGACTTGATCAGCGTTGGAAAGCGGATCGCCGGCGTCCATCCTCCGGAAGGCTGTCCCAAAGCACCGGTAACGGTTCCGGAACCGGTTCCTGCGGCCCCTGGCGTAACGGCTGTTCCTGGAGCGCGGAGCTTCTGATGGCCAATACGCTCGAACTCGTCCGATTCTGGTCGCGCCAGATGAGTGAACACTGCCTGTTTTTGCAACTCGGTCTGGATCCCCAGGATCTGAAAAACCAGGCACAGAAACTGCATTCCGACTGGGAAGCGTTTAGGACCTCTCTTCCCGCTCAGGCCTCTCCTTCGGATGAGGTATCCCTTGTCGAAATGGTAAAGCCCCTCGCCAATCAGCTCCGGCAGTTCAAGACCCGGGTTTATGGTCGCCTCCAGGCCGGGGAATGGCTGGGGTGGCTCTTCGCCTCAATGGTCAGGCACTGGCGGGACGAACTCGATTATTTCATGACGAGTCTCACGGTGGTGTCCAAGAAGGCGGGCTTAGCTCAGGCGTCGGACGAGCTCTGCGCGTGGCTGGGGTTCATGGCGGATCACGCGGCGTTTACGGCGCATCTGCTCGACCCGGAAGAAAAGCTCCTGATCAAGCAGGCGGAAGCCCTTCAAGAAAAACTGGAGGACCTGGAGTCGGGCTGCCAATCGATGGAGCAGGGGTTCATCGTGCTCTCGCAGAAGGCGGGGATCCTGCTCGACAAATATTTCACCCAGAATGGGATCGGGACGGCCCAGGTGGAGTCCATCATCCACCCGGTCCTGGCGCTTCACATGATTCGGGAAGGGAGGATGTTCCTCCAGGTTCTCTCGAGGATCCAAGGAAAACTTCCGACCGTGGAGATACCGGAGTAGCTATGTCACGGAGCTTTTTTGAGATGGGTTTTGGTGGAAATCCGTTTTCCTTTATGGGACAGGGCCAGGGAGTCGGTCCGCTCCATATCAACCTGACGCAGGAGCAGATCGAGCAGCAGGCGCGGGATCTTCTCAGGCTTCAGCCTGTCCAGCCAGGCTGGGTGGGGACGTATCCGAAGATCATCAAGGTGAATACGTCCGGGGAATACATCGTCTACGCGGACCAGACCGCACAGTACATTGATTACGGGAAAGGCACAGTCGGGCCTCTCATTCAGCTTTAAGGAAGACGCCGATGCCCGGGATAGATTTGTTCCAAAGGAGCGGCTGGATGGGTGGGTTCGTACAGTATGCGGATCCGATCCCTCCCGGGCCGCACGTCTACGGACCGCCTCCCTTCGGCATCTGGCCGACTTCGGTGAGAAAGCCGCTTGAGGCGAAGGGTGCGCCGATCGCGCCATCGGACATCCTCGAGATGCAGGCGCAGGACCGGGTGCGGGAGGCGGATCGGCAGAAGATGCTGTTTATCGAGCCCAAGGGGATCGGACAGTCTTCGGTGCCGCCTCCGCTTCCGGCCGGGACGCCGGCGCCGACCCCGGCGGCCAAGGACATCGCCGCGGCGCTCGCTCCCAAGCAGGCGGATCTGACGATGATCTTCGGGGGGATCGGTCTTGCTCTCGTAGGGCTGGGGACGCGGCTCTTCGCGCAGGAAAAGACGACGACTCAGGCTCTTGCCTCGGGAGCCGCGCTGATCGGCGGAGCGGGACTCATTTATAAGGGCCTCCAAAGATGAACGCGATGTACGTCGGAGATTTCAGGGGACCGCGCTCTTCCCCCTGGATGGGACAGATCGCCCCGCTCGTTCCCACGCCGCGGGATCAGATGCCCGGCCAGCAGGGTGCAGGAGGGGGAGGAGCTCCGCCAGTCCATGCGGCCCCGGGGGAGGCGCCTTATACGGTGCCCATCGTCGGGGTCCAGGTCCCGGGGAAGATCTATGGAATCCCCGCGCAGACCGTCGTGATCGGAGGCGCGGTGATCCTGGGAGGAATCATTCTCATGAAAATTCTCTAGGAGAGCTCCATGCGGACGATCTTCGTCATGGGAGGCCTGGGACAGGCGATCCCCAATCTGCCATGCGCGGCCTACGAGGCGCTCCTGTCTGCGGCCCAGGCCGATGTCGATGATGCAGGGAATCAGCTCGCGAATTACGCCGCCCAGGTCAAGGCGGCGACGGCGGCCGGAGATACGGACACGGTGAACGGCTTGGCTCCGCAGCTTAATAGCGTGGAACAGGCCTGGAATACGGCAAAGGCCAATTACCAGCAGGCCCTGCTCAATCTTCAGCAATGTCAGCGGCAGCAGGCCGGGATGGCGGGGATCCGGCTCGCGCCGGGTCTGGGACGCCGGGCGCTTCTGTAAAATTTTGCCCTTCGGGGAATGAGGAGGATGGTCATGTGGAGTCCGATGTTTCAGGAAGTGAAAATCGTGGGCATGGGGGCGCCTGCGACCCCGGCCCAACAAAGTGGCCCACCGCCGATGTATACGAGGATCTATGTGAATGGGGCATGGCAAAGAGTGCCGTATGTCCCGGTTCAGCACCAGGGCGCTCAGTATGGCACTAAGCCCATTTATACGGCTGAGGCCGTCTATGCAGCCGAGGGGCAGGCCGGCCGCTATGGGGTTCCTCCCTGGGGTCCAGCCATTTCTCCCGGCAAAGGGCAGACCGGACGCTACCAGACCTATGAGACGGTCTTTCAGGCTCAGGCGACGCCTCCTACGGCTCCTGCGCCGGATGAGTTCGTAGGTCCGTGCCCCGCGGGGACCACGCAGACGCCGACCGGCTGCGCGCCGAACGTGCCCACTGGCGGCGGCGCGGCTCCGGCTCCTGCACCGAAGGCTCCGGCTGCCGTGGGAAGCTCAAAGTCGCTGTACATCACCGGGGGAATCGCCGCTGCGGTGCTTCTCGCGGCGGTCCTGATTCCTTGGAAGTAGTCCTCGAAAAAGGAGAGAGCCATGCAATTCCCGCATCCTCAGGAAGTGAAGGTGATCGGCCAGCCCTGGTCTTCGGTCAATCCTTCTGGACCGGCTTTCATCTATCAGGCGCAGGCCACGCCTCCGGCGCCGGACCAGGGCGCCGCGGCGGCTGCGCCAGCGGCTCCGCCCGCGCCCGCGCCGGCTCCGGCTCCCGCACCCGCTCCGGCGGCCGCCGCGCCAATTCAGCCGCCTCCGGCTCCTGCGAAGGCGCCCGCGAGCCCGGCCACGAAGTACATCGTGGGAGCGGTCGCGCTTCTGGCGTTCGCCGGAGCTTGCCTGATTCCGGTCAAGAAGTAGATGGCGCATCCGGTCCCGCTCACGAGGGAGGAGGCCAGGCAGCACCTCTTCGCCCTGGCCGACGTCTTCTATGACATGGGGTTCGGCGGGGATTCGATCCTCCGGATGATCCAGAAGGTGCTGGACGACTGGGCGAAGAACAGCCGGAAGTTCCAGGTGCGGGACTGGGAGAGGGATGCGAAGATTTACGGGGAAGAGTTCAGGGAATTGGGTCGCGAGATCCAGAGGCGGCTTGGGTGATGAAGGATGGCGTACGGCATTGTGGTCACGTATCTTCACGAAGAGCCGCTCGATGAAAAATCGGAAAAGGCTTATATCAAGAAGGCAGCTCCCATCCTTGAGGAATCACTTCTAAAACAAGCTGGACAGCTCACTCCGGATCATGCCGCTGTACTCCTCAGGTTGGCGGATCGCGCCAAAAAGATGCGCTCGATCGCCGGAATGAACCGGATTTTCAGGGATCTTGAGGAATTTGTCGAGCGGGAGCATATCGATCTCCGGTACCGTTTTTTTATGATGTCCGATGATCCGCGGGAATGGAGTCCGAGGATGGTCTCCCGGGAACGCAAGCGTCCCAAGTTGCAGGGCCTGGAAGACGTTCCGCTTCCGCCGAATATCCCACGGCCTGAGATGTGGGATCTGGAGGCGGTGAAGCGGGCGGTCGAGGATGGGTTTACGTTCCTCCTGCCTTTCATTTGGGGGGAATCGCTTTTCAGCCAGAATGCCTATTGGATCCGGGGAGTGCAGTATGGAGCATCGACGCTCACTGTTGGGCCTGAGCACACGCCGAAGATGGAACTATTGCCCGATGGCTGGATGCGGGCAAAGACATATTTCCCGCCGGAAATGGTTCCGGAGGAAGCCTGGGTCGGCCCCCCAAATCAGAGTGGAGTGGTTTCCGTGTATGTAGAGATCGATCCGGAGACGGTGGACTGGGAGCAGCTCAATCGGGGGCACCAGATCAGGGTGCGGAGATCCTGATGAAAGCTCTGTCGAACATGAGTTATGACGATCTTCTGACTGAATACGAGAAAAGGTTCAAGTCCAGGCATTATCAAAAAGAAGGCGTAGAAGTGTACGACTTCAACATCAAGATCTACCTAGTGGACATTCCCGACATCGTGAGTGAACTTCTCACGCAAGATGAGATCGATGAAAAGTACCAAGAGGCGGCTCAAAGAGCGCTTCAAGATCTCGCCGAGCAGTTGAAGGGCGATTATGACTGGATTTCCAATTGGTATCAGGAAGGCCGGAGTGGAGGGTGGTTGACTCTGGTGGCGCATGACGAGGTATTCCTTGAAGAAAATCCGATCAGAGTTCCCAGGAAGAGAATTCGGGATCTCCGAGAAATCGACAAGAAAGTGAGAACAGCCGCGCGGGATTTCGTGAACATGGTCGAAAGTCCGGACTTCTGGGAGATCGATCCGCGGGACTGGAGTCCGAGGGTGGAGAAGAAGTGAGAGCGGTGCTGGGAAACGTCGAGCGGATGGAGTGGGATTATCCCGGATTCGAGGCTCCGCCGGCACGGGTTCGGGAGGGGCTGGAACCGGGGGATCTCGCGGAGCTGATGCTTTTATCGGAAGAAATGGATCCCCAGGCGATCTGGACTGAGGTGGACGATGTGCTGGGGCCGGGGTGGTACCGGGGGGTATTGGAATCCGGGGAGCCGGTGGAATTCGGATCGGAGCATGTGTCGGACATCTTGAGGCCCGGTGGAGGCGGGGAGCTGGGAGCGAGTATTTTCGATCCCCGGGAGGAGCAGCCGCTCAGGGGGAAGCCGCCGATCTGGCTGACGAAGGAGCATGCGGCCTGGGTGGAGGCGGAGCGGAAGAAGAAGGCAGCCGAGCCCAGGAGAAGCCTCTGGGATATCTTCCGCCGGAAGCCGAAGGTAGAGGTGACGCCCATTCCCGAGGTCGAGCGCCGGAAAGCCCCGAGGAGCATCTTTCCCAAGCCCGTGGAAATCTTCGAAGAGACTCCCCCATCCATCCAAGTGCCTCCGGAAGCGGCCGCGCAGGCGATCATCGTGCCTGCTCCCCGGGAAGAAAAGATCATCGAAGGCGCGCCGGTGAGTTTTATGGAGGTGCTCGGACCGACGCCGCCCCCCGCCCCTCCGGCGCCCCGTGGACTCGTGCCTGTCGAGACGCAGGATGTCTTTGGGATCTTGGCGCCGGAAGCGCCCCCGCGGCCTCCCAGCGGACTCGTCGTTCCGGAAATTCCAGGGACTCTTGCGCCTGCAGGGGCCTTCGATCCCTTCAAGACCTTGGAAGCAGCTCCTCAGGAACTCGCGCCTTTCCAGGTTCCTCCGATGCTTCCGGCGGAGCCTGCATTCGAGACGTTCGTTCCGGAAGCGGGAGGCCTGATCGCCAAGCCTTCAATGGAGCTGGAAAGCTTCGATGTGCTGCCTCCCCAAGGAATTGCGCCTTATGCGAGGCCGGAGGCGCCTGCCTTCGGTGTCTTTGCTGGGGAGCCTGAAGAGGAGCCCGGGGAGGAAAAACGGAAGCCCAGAAAGCTGAAAATGTCGGTCCATTCCAGTCAGAAGAGCTGGGAGGAATGGATCAGGGAAAATTTCGTTCTTGAGGATGTCTGGAATCATGTTCGAGAGGCGCGCCGGGATCCCTGGCATCTCCACAATCTGGCGCATGAGGAGGACACAGGGATCGAGGCTTCGATCGGGATTCAGACTTGGGATGGAAGCGACTGGCATAATTTTTCGAAGGAGCTTGGGATTCCTTATAAGGTCCTCGAACCTTATGTCAAGAAGATGGAGGAAGAGGCAGAGGAGAATGGGTATTGGGAAGAGACTTGGGAAGATTTCGACAGGGATGTAATTTTCCCAGTTTCAGAGGCGATCGAGGCGGCGTTCGATGCTCTTAAGCCTCCGGATCTCATAGGCAGGTTTTTTCTGGACTGGGACCGGAAATGGGATGGGGATGTCTACGGGATCGTTTATTACGAGCCGATTTCGGATGAAGAGAAAAATCGGATTCGGGGGGAGGAGAAAGTCCAGGCTGAAAAGGAACGGCGGGAGCAAGGAGAACGGGAGCAGAGAGAAAAGGAGCTGGAAAAGACACGGAAGCGGGAGATCCGGAAGATCTGGGGGAAGCTGCCGGAGGTGGACGAAGTGGTACCTTGGGTAGAACAGATGTTTGGGGAGGAATTCTGGAGATCGATGAAGAGGAATCAGAAGAGCGAGGGTTTTCAGCACGAGATTGAGGTGGCCAGGGAGAACGCAATAGATGCGGTGATGGAAGTGGAGCCGGTTGCGGAGGAAGGCCCCGAGCTCTATGCCCAGCTTTCGACCTATTTTGGGATTCCTACGGAAATCTTCGATGTATTTTTCAAGAGCGCGCCCTTTGATGAAGCGCAGAATGACTTGTGGAGTGAAGTGCTGTATCCTTATTTCGCGGTCGTGGACCAGGCAATGAATGCCCTGAAACCGAAGAGCCTTCCCGGATGGTTCGAGTTTTCTTGGGATGACGATGAACAGGAATTCTTACTAAAATACATCGAGTAGGGAGAATCTTATGCCTTATCGTGTTCCGGAGCCCGAAAGAGGGAGAAAATTCCCGCGTCCCGGGGAGACCCGGGAAAGGGACCCCAGGGAGGAAGAGGCCGCGAGAGAAGCTCCGGAAGGGGCTGTCAGTCTGCGGCGTCCGGGGCCTCCCACGGCGTCGCCCTGGCGGGGAGGGTTTGCGGCGGAACGGCCGGCGCTTCCTCCAGCGGCCGCGCCTCATGAGACCTACGGAGGAGAAGAGGAATACGTTCCGGAGCTCATGCAATTCGTCGTGCCGGAATCGGAATGGAGGGATCCGACGCCGAAACAAGTCTGGACGATTCTTCCGCCTCCTCCGATGAGCTATCTCTATTACCAGGGCGAGGAGCGGCGTCCTTCGGAGGCGCGCGAGGTGCCGCGAGGCGGCGGTGCCCCGCGTCCGCGTCCCGGGGGAATCGCTCCCAGTGGGGCCCGGCCGCCCAGGCGGCCGGAGGGGCCGCCGCTTCTTGATCCCCGGGACTGGTTCGACATGGATGCGATCTGGAATACGATCCGGCATTACAAGGCCGATTCGAGATTCAGGCCGGGGCAGCCGATCGCGCTCATCAAGATCTCCCAGGCCCAGCGGAACGATCCGGCCCGCGCGGCAGATCTCATCCGGTATTTCCGGATCCCGCCGTCGGAGGTGGCGAAGTATCCCGGACAGGCCATCTGGGATCAGCTCCTCATCCCCTTCATGGACGAGCTTTCCTATGCCTTCGAAAAGGAACGGCCGAATGACATCCCGGGCCTCGTGGGTTTCCAGGACGCCAAAGATGGATCGTTCTGGATGGGCTACATGGAGTAGCGCGTGGCTCTTTTTGACTTTTTGAAACGGAAGAAGGAGGAAGAGCCAAAAGGGCTCGTGGAGTTCTACCATCCCGCGCGACCGCCTGCCTTGAATCCGGATGTGTTTGATGTGCTCCGTCCTCCGGAGGAGACGGGGATGATTCAGGCTCCCGGCGCCTTCGAAGTCATTCGAAAGGCCGAGGAACCCACAGGCTTCGGAATCCTGGAAGCTTTTCCGGTTCGCGAAGCTCCTGCACGAGTGCCGCCGCCCGCGGAGCCCGCGAGAAGAGCGCCTCCTGTTCGTCGGGCCGCGCCACCCCCGCCTATTTTAAGAAGGCCTCCTGAATTGCCGTCTGAGGAATGGTTGAGCGGTCTTTTTGACCTTCCCAGCCTGTGGGAGATGGTCCGGGAAGGCCGGCAGGATCCGGAATTCAGGCGGGCGATAGAAGAGACGGAACGAGGGGGCCCTCAGGCGGAGCTTCCGCTCATCATGATCGCGCAACGCGAGGAAGGCGCGGAGGAGGAAGTTGCGCGGTTCCTCGGGATCCCGGTGGGAGATGTGGAGAGGATCAAAAGGGAGGGTGGGGATCCTTGGAGGGAGCTGCTCAATCCGGTCCTCTATGAGATCGAGCGGGCGCTCATTTGGGCCATGCCGGAAGACCTTCCGGGACTTACCCTGTTCGGGCTGAACGATCGGGACGAATTCGGGCTCCTTTATCACGAGGAATCGCCGGAAGTGTGATTGAACTATTGGTTGGGGAAGGACACGATCAAACGATATGGCCAAAAAGGCTAAGAAACCGAACTTTGCACCGCAGGGATTCTGGCTTTCCCAAAGGGGAGCAGTCATTCCCCTTCAAATCCATCATTCAAATGCCTGAGGTTTTCGGGTTGGAGGAATCACCTCACGGGAAGGACGAGATCAATGCCGCGATGAAGAAGGTGATCAAGTCCGGTTGGATCCGCGGCCGAATGCTTGCTCTGGGGAACATGAGCTTTCAGGTATGGAGCGCTGATCGAGATTCCGTTGGGGCGATTTACGATTTCTTGCTCGAATATCCAGGCGGAATCTCCACGGTGACCGTGGAAACGGTCGATCCTCACGGTTGGTGGCAATTTACGTTTCAGGAATTCTTAGACAAAAGTTATCCTCAAGGATGGCGCCTGAAACATCGTGTGGGGGCCCGTCCCGAAGAGGAATAGGGGCGTAAAAAGGTAGACTTCCTCCTGGCTCCGGGCTATTATTACTAGGTCTGCCGGAGGCACCCCTCCCCCTCCTCTGGCTCTCGTAAGGAGAGCCATCTTTGTCGGCCTTTCTAGCGACAGTCCAACTTCAATCTGATCGTCCGTCCGGACAGTCCTGTTCTCACAGGAGCCCTGTCCGATGATCCGAAAGCCCATCTACACGGACATGGACAACGTGCTCGCCGCGCCGGTGCTTGATCCGGTGACGGATGAGCCGATCGACATCATCGTGCGACCGGGGGTAAACCAATTCCTCGAAAAGCTCGCCGTGTACGGGGATCTGTGTCTCTTGACATCGGCTTCCGCCGCCTGGGCCCGGGAGGTTCTTCACCGGATCGGCCCAGTGGTGAGGATCTTCAAAAACGTGATCACCCGGGAGGATCTGGTCCCGATCGCCATGCAGATGGACGTTGTGGATAAATCTCCTGGGTTGACTCGAGAGGATCGCGAGGCTCTCGAAGAGGAGATCAAGCCCATCCTTCCTCCGGGAGTGATCTTCGACGATTTCCCCGTGGGAAGCGCGATGTACCGCCTGAAGGGACTGGCAACGGGGATCGTCCATCTCAATCCGAACCTGTGGATCGAGGTCGACAAGTTTCTCCAGGATGGGGTCGATCACGGGGGCCTCGAAAAGGCGTATCGGGAATTCAAAAAAAGAAACGCGGCCTGGCGCGCGCGTGGAGTGATGGGATCGGTCATGGGAAAAGGGCTGCCGAAGAGCGCCTGATAGCGAGGAAAAAGATGAAAACGCTGTTCACCATGGGGTTCGCGCACCAGGATGTCTTCGGCCTGGGCGGCCATCCGGAAGCCTTCTGGCCGCATCCATCCAGCTTGGGACGCGGGGGTGGCGGCGGAGGCGGCGGTCCCCGCGGAGGCCCTCGCGGCGGCTGGGCTGGTAGCGAGATCTTCTGCGGTCCGGGAACCTATGGGCCGGAATGCGCCTATCCGAATTATGGCGAGACCCTGATCGAGCCGGTCTATCCCCTGGGGGGAAGGCTGGGCCAGTCGGTGGACCGTTCGAAGACGCTGTCGACCATCGCGACCGCCCAGGACAAGATGAACGCCGTCGCGACCTGGGTGAACAACCATCCGGATTACCAGACCCTGCTCGGGCCGGATCTGGGCCGGTGGAATGCCTTCCAGGACGAGGCGAACAACAACTATGATTCGGTGACCACGCTCCAACAGCGGCTCCAGACGAACAACAGCGATGCCTGGTTCATGACGACGGATGAGCAGGCTTCGCTCGCCAACTGGCTGGAGGCGATCAACGGCCAGTATGCCCTCATGACGAGCCATCCCGCGCCGGCCGCGCCAGCAGGCGCGAAAGCTCCGGCGGCCGCGGCGGCCAAGCCTGCGGCGGGAGGAGGCCCCAGTCCGGTTCTCATAGGCGTCGGGGCGCTGGCCGCCATCACTCTTGGCATCTTCGCCTTCAGATCCTAGAGGGGGGGCCTTGGCGCAGATCCTGGGCAACGGTCTCGTGCAGTTTAGTGACGGTCGGATCCTCTATTCCGACACGCCCATTACCGGCCAGGATTTCATGGAGCTCCAGGAGCTCCTACCTAAGATCAACCCGGTCATCGGTCGTTCCGCTCTGGCTGGCTTTCCCTTCGTCAGCGGAGGCGGCGGTGCGGGCACGCCCGGAGCGCCTGGCGCTCAAGGCGTCACGGGAGTTGCCGGTGGCGGCACGGGCCCACAGGGGGTGACCGGGCCTCAGGGGGTGACGGGACCGACGACCGGCGAGCAAGGATCGACGGGCGTTCAAGGGCCTCAAGGTCAGACCGGTATCCAGGGCCAGACCGGCGCAGGAACTCCCGGAGCGACCGGGATTCAAGGACCCCAGGGCCAGACCGGCATTCAGGGACAAACCGGAGCCGGGTCGCAGGGGGTCACGGGTGCCCAGGGAACCACCGGAGCCCAGGGAGCCACCGGAACCCAGGGCCAAAGCGGCGGAGGAGCCGCCTCCTACTTCTTCGGCGGCGGCATCGATGGCTCGCTCACCCTCGTGGCGAACACCACTCTCGTCCAATATCAATGGACTGTCCAATACTTGAACTTGAATCTTGCCGGACACACCTTGACCCAGTTTGCCAACGATGCTCTGGTCGCCATATTTGTTTCCGGCACGCTTACTTTGGGCGGCGGGATGATCACGGCGACGAACTACTCGGTTTCGACTCCTGGTACTGGAGGTGTTGGCAGCCGCGGCGTGTCCGGTGGACCGGGCGCCGGCGGCGGGGGAGGTCTGGGATACGGATCCGTCTGGGTTTTTGCGGCCAATGCTCCGAACGGAGATCCGGGATTCATCAGTGCGAATGGAGCCGCGGGTGCAGCGGCGGTTCCTGGGGCCCAAGGAGCGTCCGGTGACGGCGGAGGTGGCGCTGGAACTTCAGCAAGCGGGGCTGTTCTGATGTACGGGAATGGAATCGGCGTAACAAATGCGTCCCCCGGAGTCAATCCCAGTACGAATACCGGTGGTGCCGGTGGCGCCGGCGGAACTGGAATTAGCCCTACTTTCAATTCGCTCTCCATCGGGATCCGGTTTGCGCCTGCATGGTTCGATCTTCTCAATCTTCCGGTCGTCCAGGCTCCAACGCAAAATTGGACCGGAGCCAACGATTTCAAGGCTTTTGCAGCGGCATCCGGCGCTGGCGGCGGGGGTGGCGCAGGAAATTCCGGAAGTTCCGGTTTTGACCAGGGAGGCGGAGGCGGTGGCGGCGGCGCGGCTTCCCTGATTCCAGGTTTTGCCGGCGGGGCGGGCGGCGCTGGAGGGAACTCTTCCGGCGCCGGGGTGACGTTTGCGACTTCAGGGGGAGGCGGCGGAGGAGGCGGTGGCGGTTCCGTAGCCTTGGTTGCGCTCGGCGCTGGAAGCCCGTCGTGGGTGATCTCTGCAAACGGCGGTGCTGGCGGAGCGGGTTCGAACGCCTTTAACGGGGCTTCCAGCGATGCCGGCGGTGGCGGTGGTGGCGGCGGCGGTCCTGGCGGGGTCGCGCTCTACTGGGGACCTCCTGGGCCGACGGTGACCGCCACCGGTGGGGCCGGAGGAGCCGCTGGACTGGGATTCCAGAACGGGACCGCGGGAGGAGCCGGGGCTGCCGGATACGCGATGGTCATGCTGACCTGATGATCTACAAAGTTTATTGTCTTGGGAAATGCGGCACGCTCCTGGCCTACGGAGACATCGATCTCAGGTACAAGTCCGTCAGAAAGCAGGAAGGATACTGCGACAACTGCAAGCCAAAGCCCGCGTTCCTGACCAATCCGGTCCCGAGTAAAACTGTGCCCTTCGGAAATTTAGGGTTCCCCAGCAAGATCTAGGAGAACCCCTTGGCTCAGATCCTCGCCAATGGTCTGATACAATTTAGCGACGGCCGGATTCTCTATTCCGATACGGCGGTCACCGGCCAGGATTTCATGGAGCTTCAAGAGCTCCTGCCTAAGATCAATCCGCTCATCGGCCGTTCGGGGCTGGCAGGGTTTCCCTTTACTGGCGGAGGGGGAGGAGCTGGAGCGCCCGGTCAGCAGGGCCCACAAGGGGTGACCGGGGTCGGTGCGGGCGGGACCGGTCCAGAAGGGGTGACGGGGATCCCGGGCGTGACGGGCCCCTCGGCGGGTGCTCCAGGAGGAACGGGCGCTCAGGGTCCGCAAGGAGCGACGGGAGCCCAAGGACGTATCGGAGCAGGGGGACCGGGCGTGACCGGGGCTCAAGGACCGAGTGGCCAGACCGGCATCCAGGGGCCCACCGGAGGCGGAACACAGGGAAGCACGGGGACTCAAGGAATTCCTGGAACTACAGGGGCTCAAGGACAAACCGGACCCCAGGGCGTCGCTGGAACCGCGGTTCCTACCTATCTCTTCGGCGCGGGTATTGATGGATCGCTCACTCTGGTCGCAAACACGACGCTCGTCCAATATGCCTGGACGGTCCAATACTCCAGCTTGAATCTGGCGGGACACACGCTGACCCAGTTTGCCAATGATGCTTTGGTCGTCATTTTCGTTTCCGGCACGCTCACCTTGGCAGGCGGTACGATCACGGCGACCAACTTCACCATTGCGACTCCCGGAGTTGGCGGAGGGGGACTGGGTAACTTGAATCCGGGGCCAAGTGCAGGCGGCACGGGGGGCAACGGATTCGGCGCCGTCTGGGTCTTTGCCGCGCATGCTCCGAATGGAGATCCTGGCTCCATCAATGCAAATGGAAGCGCAGGCGCGGCAGCGACTCCTGGAGCACTGGGATTGGCCGGTGAAGGGGGTGGAGATACTGGAAACGGAGTCCTTGGAAATGTTCAGCTTTTTGGAAGACAAATCAGCCCGCAACTGAACGCATTTGGCGGGACGGGCTCCGGTAATGGAAACAGTGGCGGTGCGGGTGGAGTTCCCGGAATCGGGATCAATCCCTCCTATAACTCTCTCTTCATGGGTCTTAATTTTGCGTCGGGATTGCTGGATCTTCTCAATATCCCGGTGGTTGCCGGGCCTACGGCAAACTGGACCGGAGCTACGGATTTCAAGTCTTTCGCGGCGCAAGCCGGTGCAGGCGGAGGAGGCGGCGGCGGGAATTCGCCAAGTACCGGGTTTGATCAAGGAGGAGGCGGAGGAGGAGGCGGTGCCGCCTCGATTCTCCCTCCTCTTAGCGGCGGCGCGGGTGCAGCCGGTGGTGCCTCTTCTGGCGCTGGGGTCTCTCTCGCCAGCTCGGGAGGAGGCGGAGGAGGAGGCGGCGGAGGTTGCCTCGTGTTGGTTGCCCTCGGTTCCGGAAGCCCTTCCTGGACGGTTTCCGCCAATGGCGGCGCCGGTGGGAACGGTTCGAATGCCTTTAACGGGGCTGCCAGCGACGCCGGCGGCGGGGGCGGTGGAGGCGGCGGTCCCGGGGGGATTGCCATCTACTGGGGACCTCCAGGGCCTACCGTAACGGCAAGCGGCGGAGCAGGGGGTACTGGAGGACTCGGGTTTACCAATGGGGGAACCGGATCCCCTGGAAATGCTGGAATCGTCATGATTCAGCTCACCTGATCGAGTAGAAAAGATAGCTTTTTTGGAAGTTTTGGGCTACCATTAGAAAGTCCGCCGGAGGTCCCCTCCCCCTCCTCTGGCTCTCTACGGAGAGCCATTTTGGCCAAGATCCTCGCGAATGGCCTGGTCCAATTTACCGACGGTCGGATTCTCTATTCCGACATGGTCGTCACCGGCCAGGACTTCATGGAGCTTCAGGAGCTCCTTCCCGTCATCAATCCGGTCATCAGCCGTTCCGCGCTAGCCGGTTTCCCCTTCGTTTCGGGAGGCGGTGGCGGAGTAGGTCCTCAAGGAGCACAGGGTCAGACCGGTCCTCAGGGAGTCACTGGGATCGCTGGCGGCGGAACGGGACCGCAGGGTGCCACCGGTCCGCAAGGCGTCACGGGGCCAACCACTGGGGAAGTAGGAGCCACCGGAGCCCAAGGACCTCAGGGCATGACGGGAGCCCAGGGCACTACCGGCATCCAAGGAACTACCGGTGCAGGCGTACAAGGCCAGACCGGCACTCAGGGGACCCAAGGTCAGACGGGCATCCAGGGATCCACAGGCGCCGGGGTTCAGGGTCAGACCGGCACTCAAGGAGTGCAGGGCCAGACGGGAATTCAGGGCCAGACCGGCGCTGGGATCCAGGGCGCCACGGGCGTCCAGGGCGTGCAAGGCCAGACCGGAGTGGAAGGCCAGACTGGCGCCGGTATTCAGGGCTCGACGGGCATTCAGGGAGTGACCGGACCTGGCGCCGGGGAACAAGGTGTCACCGGCGTCCAGGGAGTTCAAGGCCAGACGGGCGTCCAGGGCCAGACAGGCGCGGGGATCCAGGGCGCTACGGGCGTCCAGGGCGTGCAAGGCACGACCGGCGTTCAGGGATCAACCGGAGCCGGAATCCAGGGCGCCACAGGCGTGCAAGGAGCCACGGGCGTTCAAGGCAACACCGGCAATACAGGCTCTCAGGGCGCGACCGGGCCTCAGGGTGCCACGGGACCGGGCGGAGGATCCTCGATCGCGAGACAAGCCACCTGGGTGCTCGCGACCAGCCCGGATTCCGGTGCCGGCATCACCATGCTTGCGCTGTTCAACGCTTCTGGCAGCGGAATTACGATCAGCATCATGTCGGTGGCCGTTTCGATAGTGGGTGGCCAGGACGAATTTGTAGATGCCGTCCTCAATAAAATCGACTCGGCTCCCACGGGAGGAACCGTCGTCTCTGCGGAAGCCTACGATTCGACCAATACCGCTCTCCCCGTGCAGGTTACGGCCCAGATCAACCCGACCGGAGGAGCTACGGTGATCGGCAATCCTCTGGGAAGGAGCGCGTCTCAGGCGGCCTTCCAGGGCACCTCTCCGGCGGTCGGCCAGACGAACGATGTGCCCAGGTATCTCTTCCGGATGATTCCCGACGTCGAAATGTCGCCGATCGTGCTCAATACCGGAGAAGGAGTTTCCGTCGTTTCGAGCGCTAACTTTGAAGCCGGCGGTATGAATGTGACGATCATCTTTACGGTCACTTAGTGAGTGGCTCGTGGTTGCAAGACAGCAAACTTGGGTCATCTCCGTCGATCCTGACTCTTCGGGTCTGAATTCCATCTTGGTAGCCCTATTCAATGGATCTGGGAGCGGCATCACCATCAGCATCATGGCGGTCACGGCCTCCCTGGTGGGAGGACAGGACATCTTCATGGATTTCTCTCTTCGCAAGATCGATGCGGCTCCTTCAGGAGGAACGGTCGTTTCTCCGGAAGCCTTCGATTCGACGAATACCGCTCTTCCTGTGGAAGTCACGGCTCAGATCAATCCCACTTCGGCGACCGCAATCGGTAATCCTCTGGGTCTCAGTACCTCCTCTAGCGCGTTTCTAGGCACCGGAACGACGATAGGCACCATCAACGATGTTCCGGAAGATCTGTTTAGAATGATTGGCGATATCGAAATGTCGCCGATCGTTCTCAATGCCGGAGAAGGAATCTCCGTTGTCGAGACCGGACAGTTTGAGAACGGCGGCGTAAACATCACGATCGTCTTTACGGTGACTTAATGATCACGACGCCTAGCGAGCGGAAGGTCAGGGATGCGATCATGAAGGCGCCTGATCATGATCATGTCGTGGTTCAGTCCGAGCCTCTGAAGAATCCGAAGTACCGGAGGCCGCTCATCATCGACCATTTCAGCAAGACCGTCTTTCCCAACAAGAAGTTTCGGGTTGTCTATACCTATGCCTTCCCAGCCACTTCGGCGGATCATCGTCCGGCCACGCGCGAGGAAAGCCTCCTCGATGTCATGAGGGTCATCGGCAAATAGGAGGCTCGTCATGCTTGGGTCTCCCTGGTTGGGACAGGTGCCTCTCGCCCGGTCTTATCGTCCGCGGCGCAGGTTCCTGGGGACCGGTGTGACGGACGACAATTCCGGACAGGTCTTGAGCGCGCCGCTCGCCATCGTGGATTTCTGGAGCTCGACCTGCGTTCCCTGCATGAAGTATAAGCCCGTCTTCGAGGATGTCTCCTCGTCGCCTCCTGGAGGCATCCTCATGGTGACGGCGAACGTAGATGAAAATCCAAGCCTGGTCTCCCAATTTAACATTCAGTCGATTCCAACGACGCTGTTTCTTCAGAGCGGCCAGGAGATGAACCGGCTGGAAGGGATTCTGAGTAAGAACGATCTCCTTTCGGCGATCGCGAGCACGTTTCCGCAGGCGGCTGCCCAGGCTGCTCCAGTTTCTGCCCCAGCTCAGGCTGCTCCGGTGCCAGCTCCCGTTCCGACATCTCCAGCTCCTGCTCCAGCGCCTCCATCTTCAACCGTGGTGGCTCCTGCGCCCGCTCGGGCGCCTTCGAGTCCTGCAACTCCCTTGGCTCCGGCTGCGCCGGGCGCTCCTGCAAAGGCACCGGAGATTCCAACTGCAGCATGGATAGTCGGAGGAATTTCGATTGCGGTCATCGCGGGAGTGCTGCTCTCCCGTAAATTCTGAATCTCTTGTAATTGATGCCGACGCGAAGTAGAATTTGTTGATCCGCCGGAGGCTCCCCTCCCCCTCCTCTGGCTCTCTTAACGGAGAGCCATTTTGGCCAAGATCCTCGCGAATGGCCTGGTCCAATTCACCGACGGTCGGATTCTCTATTCTGACACGTCGCTCACCGGCCAGGACTTCATGGAGCTCCAGGAGCTCCTTCCCATCATCAATCCGGTCATTGGCCGTTCCGCGCTTGCCGGTTTCCCGTTTGTTTCGGGAGGCGGCGGCGGAGTCGGTCCCCCGGGCGCACAAGGTCCGCAAGGACCCCAGGGCGTTACCGGAACCGCGGGTGGCTCTACCGGTCCCCAAGGTGTCACGGGACCTTCCGGAGGAGAAGCTGGGGTCACCGGTGCTCAGGGAGCCACCGGAGTTCGTGGCGAGACCGGCCCGCAAGGGACGACCGGAGCCGGGACGCAGGGAGCGACGGGAACTCCAGGCACGCAGGGCCAGACCGGCATTCAGGGGTCGACTGGAGCCGGAACGCAAGGAGCGACCGGTACTCAAGGTCCACAGGGAGTTCCTGGATCCCAAGGTGCGACCGGCATTCAAGGTCAAACGGGGACCGGGACGCAGGGAGCGACCGGAACGCAGGGAACTCAGGGCCAGACGGGAATTCAGGGTCAGACGGGCACCGGGATCCAGGGTGCGACTGGAGTGCAAGGCTCAACGGGTTCGCAAGGCCAGACGGGTGCCCAAGGCTCGACGGGCGCAGGTGTTCAAGGCGTCACCGGCCTCCAAGGCGTTACCGGTCCCGGTGCGGGTGCCCAAGGCGAGACGGGCGTACAAGGGGTCCAGGGCCAGACCGGCGTACAGGGACAGACCGGAGCCGGCATTCAGGGTGCGACCGGCCAACAGGGGGTTACCGGAGTCCAAGGCGCTACCGGGGTGCAAGGGGCAACGGGAGCGGGCATTCAAGGCGCGACTGGGATCCAGGGTGCCACCGGCACGGGCGGCGGCGGGACGAGCGGTGTAGACTTCCTCTTCGTCTTCTCCGGCACGCTCTCAACGATCCAGAACCAGCTTATTCCTGTCGAAGTGCAAACGGTTCCGGTTACGACCACCGAGCTCGACGTTTATCTCCAGCAGGCTCCGCAGGGGCAGTCGGTCCAAGTTCAATTCTTCTATGGAGCGACGTCGCTCGGCGTCGTGACGGTCGCGGCGGGGAACACGAGCGGAACGCTCACGATTTCGGCAGTGACCATTCCTGCGGGCACTCCAGTGACCGCCCAGATCATCCAGGTGGGAACGACCACGATCGGTGAAACGGCTTCGATGTATGTGAGGGCAACGTGACGACTTTCCCCTGCTTCGCGTCGAGCTTCGATTTCTTTACGGATTCGACCGTCAACAATGTTTCGCAGATCATCTCCGATTTCCAGTCCCGGGTAACAGGCCAGAGCCCGGCTTGGACCAACCCGAGCACCGGGGTCTTCGTCTCGCCCGTGGACGGCGTCGGACGCTTCATGACGCTCACGATGGTCGCGACGTCGTCGACCCAGCTCACGATCACCGTGACCGACCAGAACAACGTGACCATCATCACCAGGTCGATCGAGATCAATTCGACCGGGAACACGACGGTGAACTACTACACCGGGCAGTTCCACGCCTGGATCGAGAGCTTCAATACCTCGGGCGGCGGTCCCGGCGGCGCTGAGGTCTTCCAGGCGGGGATTCTGGACGAGACGCCGCTGGCCCAGAATGCGATCCCGGACTACGTCTGGGCGAATGCCTTCCGGAACAGCGGCGGCACGAACGACGGACAGGGCAGCACGGTTTCCCAGGAATTCATGCTCGACAACGGGACCGCCCAGCAGCAGCAGAGGATCCGGGCGTGGGGCCAGACGGTTTCGGTCGGAAATATCGGCCTCAAGGACGGAGCCGGAAATCTTCAGTATTTTCCGGCCGACATGTTCGCCAACATTTCCGGAACGAACCGCTGGATCGGACGTCAGTATCAGGCTTATGTCGGCGATTCGAGCATCGCGGCCGGCACGACGCGGACCATTCCGATCGATACGACCGGGCTGGTCCTTGGAACATTCAAGGCGATTACCGGATTGACCGAGAGCGATGGGACGATAGTCCTAGTAAGAGTCGCATGACGATCCCGAATTTCCTGCTGTCCAGTTTTTTCTTCTATTCCGACGACGACGTGACGAACGTGAGCCAGATCATCAACGATCTGGTAAACGTGCTCACCAATCCCACCCCGCCGTCGCCCATCGTGCCGCAAAACCCTCTATGGACCCTGGTCTCGTCGACCGGAACGGCCCCGAACTATACCGCCGCCACGTTCAAGTCTCCGGTCGATTCGGCCGGCCGGTTCTTGGTCCTCACGGTGACCGTGGTCAGCACGACGGCGCTTTCCTGGACCGTGGTCGACCAGAACAGCGTGACGGTATGCTCCCGCGGCATCAGCATCGACGGCACTCCGGCCGATACGATCAATTACTACACGGGACAGTATCACTGTTTCATCGAGGCGCTCCGGTCCGGCACGACGCCGTACTATTGCGCCGCGATGATGATCGAGCCGAGCCCTTATGCCCTGGGTTCGCTTAACTCCTATGTACTAGGCACCGGAACGGGAAATTCCTCCGGCACGTTCGACGGCCAGGTGACGGTCTTCGATCAGTGGTTTGCGATCGAAAACGGGGTTTCAACAAACCGGGAACGAGTTCGGAGTGTCGGTCAATCGATATCGGCCGATGTGGGTCTGGTAGATTTCCAAGGAAATCTCCAGTTTTTCCCCATGGATATTCTCATCCTTCCCAGTTCGAAGCTGGTTTGGGGTGGACGCACCTATCAGACCTATGTTACGGACATCTCCGTGGGAACGGGCAGCATTAAACCGGTGGCGCTCGACGATTCGACAGTGGGAACCTTCCGGACCACCGTGGCGCCCGTGAACGGCAATGACATGAGAATGATGCTCCGGATTGCCTGATGTTCTTCACGACCGTCAATTTCATCGTCGGGATCGATTCGGCAACCCCTGCCGATGTCGTGAACTACATCATGGCGCTCGACAGCGTCCGGGTGGTGAACGGGGATATTCTGAATTTCAGGCTCCAGAGTGCCTATGCCGACCTCATGTTCGGAGGCGGAGGGGCGGATTCGGCGACGCCCAAGGATGTCGCCTACTGGATCATGGGAGTGACTCAGGATCCCTCGGCAGACGGCAATTGGACGATCTATGCCGATCTTTATGGCAATACGGTGTGCAACTATCGTCCCCAGATCGGCTGGGGAGGGAGTTAAACTAGACTTTCAATTCTGGATAGGATAGTATCTAAAAGTCTGCCGGAGGCTCTTCCCTCCCCCTCCTCTGGCTCTCTTAGCGGAGAGCCATTTTGGCCAAGATCCTCGCGAATGGCCTGGTCCAATTCATCGACGGTCGGATTCTCTATTCCGATACGCCGCTCATGGGCCAGGATTTCATGGAGCTTCAGGAGCTCCTGCCTGTAATTAACCCTGTCATCGGCCGCGCGGCCACGGTCGGATTCCCCTTTGTTTCGGGTGGTGGAGGACAGGGGACGCCAGGTGCTCCCGGCGCCCAGGGGGTTACGGGAATCGCGGGTGGAGGCACCGGTCTTCAGGGTGAGACCGGCACTCAGGGCGAAACGGGCCCGCAAGGCGTCACCGGTCCTTTTGGCGGCCCTCCTGGCGCGACCGGAGTGCAGGGAAATACCGGAGTGCAAGGCATCACGGGGATGCAGGGCACCACCGGCACTCAAGGCCAGACCGGGGTCGGAGCCCAGGGCAATACCGGAGTGCAGGGCATTACGGGGATGCAGGGCACTACCGGGATTCAAGGGCAAACCGGTGTTGGCGCAACAGGCGCTCAAGGCGTCACGGGTCCTGGCGTGGGTGCTCAAGGCGAAACCGGGGTGCAGGGTGCGACAGGTCCGGCTGGCGGTCCTCAAGGCGCAACCGGCGTTCAAGGTCAGACCGGGGTCGGGGCCCAGGGCACGACGGGTGTTCAAGGGATACAAGGACAAACAGGCATCCAGGGCCAGACCGGGGTGGGGATCCAAGGCGCCACGGGGATTCAAGGTCCGACGGGCAGCCAGGGGCAAACTGGCGTTCAAGGTCAGACCGGATCAGGAGTCCAAGGCGTCACGGGAGTTGAAGGAGCGACCGGCCTCCAGGGCGCGACGGGGATCAGCGGGGTTCAGAGCTTCTTCATGGCAATTGCCGCAAGTGGATCCTCTAGCACTGGGCCTCTTCCATTTACTCCACAGGCGGTCTACTTCTGCGGTTTCATGGTCACCACCTTTAAGGGGAGGAGCTCAGGGTTCGGGCAGGTGGTGGGTGGCGGCCAAACGGAGGCCACTACGGTGTTCTCGTCAGGGCTGTCCTCTGTGGATGGATCAACTGGATTTATCGGACAGCTACCCGTCAATGCAACTCCGACGTACAGCTTTCTGAGCATCACCGCCTTCAGTCCTGCGGGAGTTACGGTGGCTTGGTCCTTGGCCATCCCGGGAACCTTTGGTGGAAGCATCATGGTGATCGGATAATTGTCCCCAGATCGGCTGGGGTGGCAGTTAAACTAGATTTTCAATTCTGGATAGGATAGTATCTAAAAGTCTGCCGGAGGCACCCCTCCCCCTCCTCTGGCTCTCTACGGAGAGCCATTTTGGCCAAGATCCTCGCGAATGGCCTGGTCCAATTCATTGACGGTCGGATCCTCTATTCCGACACGTCGCTCACAGGCCAGGACTTCATGGAGCTCCAGGAGCTCCTTCCTGTTATCAATCCGGTCATCGGCCGTTCGGCGCTCGCAGGCTTTCCATTCATTTCCGGAGGTGGAGGCGGAGTGGGGCCCCCAGGGGCACCAGGCCAGCCTGGCTCTCAAGGTGTCACCGGAATTGCGGGCGGCGGGACCGGACCTCAAGGGGAAACTGGCCCTCAAGGCGTCACCGGGCCTTCTGGAGGTCCCCAAGGCACGACGGGCGTTCAAGGTCAGACTGGACCCCAAGGGGTCACTGGACCTTCAGGAGGCCCTGTAGGCGCAACTGGTGTACAAGGAAGCACCGGCATCCAAGGTCAAACCGGTCCTCAAGGTACCACCGGGCCTTCCGGAGGTCCTCAAGGGGCCACCGGCGTTCAGGGATCGACTGGACCGCAAGGCGTCACCGGGCCTTCTGGAGGTCCTCAAGGGGCCACCGGCGTTCAGGGATCGACCGGACCGCAAGGCGTCACCGGGCCTTCTGGAGGTCCTCAAGGGGTAACCGGAGTCCAAGGCATTCAAGGACAGACCGGCGTTCAAGGTGTTCAAGGAACAACCGGAGTACAGGGTTCTACGGGACCACAAGGTGCGACCGGCATCCAGGGCGTGACTGGTGCCAGCGCAGTTCAAAGCTTCCTGCTTCCAATTTCGGGTTCCGGATCTTCTTCCACTGGGCCTCTCCCATTTGTTCCAAAGGCGGTTTATTTTACGGGGGCGATGAATTTCACATTCTCCCCTAGTACGGAAGAGTTCTGGGCAAAATCCGATGGCTTTGGGAATGCTATCGGAGCAGGACAGACGACATTGATATTGAATATCAATCAAGCTCCTACAAATGTTGCCATTGCTTCCAGCGGAGTGATCGGTCAATTGCCGATCAGCACTGCTCTAACTTATGCGACGCTTTCGATCACTGCGTTCAGTTCGGCGGGAGTGACGGTGACCTGGAGTGGCGCCGTTCCCGGATTCCTAGGTGGAAGCATCTTAGTGATTGGGTAATCTATGAAGACGCTTTTTACGATGGGTTTTGTCGGAACGAGCCCGTTCGGGCTCTCTCCGTATCGTCCGGCGTATCGCCTCGGTCAAGATGCGGCATCCTTGGCCACGATGACGCTTCAGAAGGGCGATCGGGACAGCCTGCTCGCCAATATCAATCGCGCGGCGGAGGAGAACAAGGCGATTGCTGCCTTCAAACAGAACGCCAATTGGCAGACGCTTCTGGGCCCGGATCTCGCGAAATTCAACGACAGCTTGGGTCAGGCGGATTCCTATAGCGATACGGCGCTTGCTGTCCAGACGCGCCTGAGCGCTCCGGGGACTTCCTGGCCGTTGACGGGCCAGGAATGGAACGATTCGAATAGCTGGATCCTCCTCATCGACCAGGCCTTCAAGCTCATGCAGGCTCATCAGCCGGCTACGGCCGCCAAGGCCGGGGTGACCCCCCCTTCAGGTCCAACGGTGAGTCCGGTCGTCCTGGCCGTGGGCGGCGTGGCAGCAGTCGCGCTGCTCGTTTACGTCCTGAGTTAGAATGCGGACGATTTTTTCCCTGGGATTCTCCACAAACCCCTTCATGGGGCAGGATCAGGGGCAGCCGCTTTCCCCGGATGCGGTTCAGAAATTCGCCGTCAGCCTTTCCCAGGCCGTCGATCAATACGAGATCATCAAGGAATGGAAGAAGAACCATCCCAATTTGCAGGCTGATTTGGGAAGTGACTATGACAATTGGACGCTGCTCTCCCAGGACGATACCAAGTACGGATCCGCTGCCGAAGGGCTGAATGACGCGCTCACCAGCAATCCGAATGCCCCTTTTTCCCAGGATGATCTGACCGCTGCCCAGAACTGGATCCAGGCGGTCAACCGGATGTACGTGATCATGACCAATCATACGGGGAAGCCGGTTCCCAGTGCTCCGGTTCAGGCGGCCTCGTCTCCTGGAAGCCCCGCGGGACCGCCAGGGAGCCCATCCGGCGCGAGAACTCCTCCGGAAGATACCTCGACTCCTATTCTGATCGGGATCGGTGCTACAGCCCTTGTTGCGCTCGTCGTCGTGGTCGCTCGAGGATAAGCATGGCCAAGAAGAATTGGGTCATTGGGAAGGTCATCGATATTAGCGATGAAGGAACCATCATCCAGATGTTCATCGAGACCGCGGACAAGAAGGACCCAGGATTGATCGTGAACTGGGATCATCGGGAATTCCGCCGGATGATGGAGGTGGAAGGGGGGAAGGTCATCGGAAGGAAGGTCAAGGTGATCTCGCCGGAGGATCCGGCGCTTACGAGGGTAGAATTTATCGATGAGGGTGGCCATCAGGAGAACGGTCATAAGGGGAACGGCCTTTCTGGAGCCGTGATGGGCCTCGATACGCTCGAGGAGCGCCAGCATGCGCTTGCGATGGCTCTTCATGTCGTCGGACTAGCCCGGAACGGCGGACCGATGATGCGAGTGGAAGCGAGGGGCTACTTGAGGGCGATCCGGGATCTGGCATTGGACGAAGGGGCGACAGACCTGGCTAGGGAAATGGAAAAACTTCTGCTGGAGTTCGCGTGATCAGCCTGGGCGGCGTGCGGATGAGACAGGTTCCGCTTCAACTGGGATGGGCTCCTCCGACTCCGGGATCTTTCCTTTCCCAGGCCGCTCAGGCTCCCTTCAAGGTTGCGGTGATCGATGTCCGGGGGAATGCCTTTACGGGCGTCAAGGTGAGCCTCCCGGACGGTCAGACGGCGGTGACCGACGACAACGGGGTTGCGACTTTTAATACGCCTCCCCGCGGCGAAGTGGACGTGACGCTCGCGATCGACGGTCTCACGATCGTGAGGCATGGAAATACCAACCAATCGCTCTTCGTCGACCTGCCGATCTGCGGGACTCCGAAGATCTTGACGAACACCGAGCTGATCGCGCTCCTGGCCGGCGCCGCGGTCGTGGCTGCCGGGACGTACTGGAAATATAAGCCCATCCAGATGACCGGGGAAATTCTGGTTGGGGCCTCCCTCTTCACGGCGATCTACCGCCATTCGTGCGTGTGGTGATGCGGCGCCCAAAGCTCGCTGGTCCGGAAAGGCTTTGGAAAAAGTGCGGGAACACCCCATACTATTACCAGTCTCTGGAATCGTTTCCGGCTTCGTACTACACCAATCCCTTTTCCTGGATGCAGATCTCGGTGGGCAATCTGGAGGAAGGCCGACATGCAGGATCATTCTCGGTTCTTTACCGGCACGCTCCCAGATACGATTGGGATGCGGTGAAGGCCGGGATTCGCATGGTGACCGGTGACAAGCGTGAGCAGACGGATATCCTGAAAGCAACTCATGAATGGGCGCACGAGCTTATGAAAGCTCAGTCTTCCGGGCTTCCCCAGAGAGATCTCCGGAAAATCTTCGAAAGCGCCCCGGAGACAGCCCAGGATCTCGTCCTGGAAGGCGTCGCGGCGCTCTTGTATGGAGATATGGAGGAAAAGATTCTGGAGTCCGTAAAGAGAAAAGAAGGAGAGGTGGAGGAATCGATGCTCCTGGTCGTGGTGGAGGGGTCGCCGGCATACGAACATCTGGAAGAGGTGAAGGAGGATTATCGGCCGGCTCTCGACCATACGATCGTCGTCAAATCCGTGGAAGAGGGGTTGGAAAAGGCGCTTGAGTTCTTCGGGATCTATGAGTGCTGAGATGATCATCACCGGAAATCGATTCGAGGCTTCCTTGTCCCCGAACAAAAAGTTCGTGGATATCAAGGATCGGAAGCATACGGGGATCCTGACCGTGCTGACACTCGCCAACATCCAGGAGCTGAAGGACGGGGTGGACCATCTTTTGGCCCGGGAAACTTTCAAGCCTTTCGACCTCAAGCATCCCCATCACGGGAAGCGTAACCGGATTTCGGGCCTCAATGAAGAGGATGCCCGGGAGCTGGTTGAACTTCTAGATAAGCTAGAACAAACGATGGTCCAAATCTAAGATGGTTCCCGATGTGGAGACGGGAATTCCCTCCGGATTACGACGTTCCCAGGGAGATCGAGCAGATGGTTCGGAACGGACTGCTCGAGGATACTTCCTGGAGATACGATGCCTCCCCGTCCTTTACCGCGAGACTTGTCAAAGGATGGCTGAGACTCTGGGTCGAGCATCCTGAAGTCAGGTACCGGATCGGCAGTCCCTACCGGTATTCGATCGAAGTGACGAAAAATATCCACCTTCCCGGCCGGAGGCTGCTCGAGGATGATGAGCTGGAGTTCATCATGCCGACGCTCATGGCGACGATCGAAAATCTCGGCATCCGGCGCCACTGGAGACTGCTCGATTGACACCACGCTCAAAAAGGATCATCCGATGACCAACGAAGGATACCGCAAGCGCCTGGAAGAATGGGAGGCCACCCAGAGGCGCATGAAGGACAAGCAGGCCGCCGAAGAGCCGTACAATCCGAAGAAGATGCCGTCCCAGGCTCCTTGGGGCTGTCTCTTCCTGGTAGCGGCGATCGTGATCTACGTGATCGGCGCGCTGGCTGGCTATTGGAAGAGATTTTTCTAGAAAAAGAGCCTCTGTCCGAGGTTTCGCTCAGGGGTTCTTGACTAGATTTTGATGACGCCGGTGGCGAAGAGGCCCACGATGGCGGCCACACCGATGCCCGCCGCGATGGGAAGCGGGCCGACCACCGAGGTCGAAACCGGGCCCTTTCCGGCCCCCGCTTGGCAGGATTTGACCTTGGCCGACCAGGTATTCCAGTCCCGGTTGGCGAGATCCGATCCGGCGCTCGCCGCATCGATGCCGGTCTGGTCGTTGGCCGCCGTGGCCGCCTGCATGGCCTTCTCGTAGTACGCGATCCGCTGGGAGGCGTTATCGAGGGCCTTCTGGAAGTCCGGAAGGCTGGCGCAGTCGGTCGCCGTCGGCATGTACCTTTGAGGGGGCGGCGCCGCCTGACCGAGGTACCGACGGGGAAGGTTGAGAACCGGGTAGGCCAGCATAGCTCCTCCTCAAACTAGAAACAGAAGTTCTGGATGGGGGAGGTACTGGGATTATACGCTTAAGGGCTTGGAATTCAAACAAAATCATGGTTTGAAGAGGGGCCAGGACATGTCCCGGGGGTTCATGCAGGTGGGGGTCTTGGCCCAGATGATCTGGATAGCCGGATCATCCGGCCGGAGGCCGCGTTCGGCTTCCTTGTTCCAGGACCCCGAGACCAGGTATTCGATCTCCGAGCGCTTTTTGATCGCCTGCCAGCCGTGGGCGCAGCCTTTGGGGACGTAGACGGACTGGAGATCCCCCTCCTGGAGCCAGATTGGGTAGTATTGGCCGTACGTGGAGGAGGAGGGACGGACGTCGACCACGACGTCCAGAACCTCTCCCGCGATACAGCGGACGATTTTGATCTGGCCTAAGGGGTCCTCCTGCCAATGCATTCCTCGGACGGTGCCTTCTTCCTGGCTCATCGAGACGTTCACCTGATCGACCCGGAAGGGAAGTTCATGCTGGGCAAGGATGGAGGCGTTGAAGGCTTCGGCGAACTGGCCGCGGGAATCGCGGTGGGCCTTGGGGTGGAGGATGAAGACGCCGGAAAGGAAGGTTTTAGTGACTTCCATCAGAAGCGGGGCTTTTCTTTTCCGGTGATCCAGGGGGAAATCGTTGTGGCAAGCTGGCCGATCCGGATCAGGCTGCCCATATGCCAGAACATGGTGTAGGAATACCGCCGCGTGGCCTCTGGATCCTCGGAGTCCCCGACGATGGTCTTGTGGGCGTAGGTATAGCGGGTATGGATCAGTTCCAGGATCCCGAGATATCTGCCCGTATCTTCTTTCGTGAGGATGAGGGGGGACAGGCGCATGGCGCTTCCAGGATCCAGGAGCTTCGCGCGAATGTTGACATTGATGTCTTCCAGGATCTGCTTCCCGCCGTCCCGGACGATCTGGTTGGTACTTCCGAATTTGGCGTCCTCGTAGAGGATGTCGAGGATCTTTTTCAGGAAATTATTGAGTTCGATCGCGATCTTCGCCTGATCCGGGGCGATCATGACGTTGAGAGGCCGGGAAGGCGGTTCGACCTGACGGACACCCATCTGGGCCGATTGGAGGCTTTTCTCGAGGGCGTCCTGGAGGAAGAGGATGGAGAAATCCTCGCGGGTTTCGTCGTAGGGGGCGCAGAAGAGGCAGACGTCTTCGCCGGTTCCGGGGTCCTCGGCGATGGCGACACCGGAAAGCACGACCACTCCGCAGGATGGACAGCAATATTCGTGGGCGCGCATGAGACCCTTCTCTCCCGACCTAGGGATGATACCTCTTCGGATCAGGCTTTGTCCAGTTCCAGGACCGGTTCAGGCTGATGATTTTTCTCGGCGGTCTTCCGGATCGTCTCCCAGTCCGTCCGGACGAGATTCTTGGAGAGCCCGACGAAGCTGAGCAGGTAGACGATCCATTTGGTCATGTCGTAGTCATAGTAGCGCGGACCGTTCCGGTAGTCATAAGGGAAGACGTGGTGGAAGTTGTGGTAGCCTTCGCCCATGGTGAAGAGGGCGAGGAAGAGGGAATTGGTGGCGGTGATATTGGGGTCGTAGGGCTTGGATCCGAAGGTATGGGCGGCGGAGTTGATGAACCAGGTGATGTGGTGGAAGAAGACCATCCGGAGGAAGCTTCCGATGCACAGGCCTCCCCAGGGGTCGCCTAGGGCGTATCCCAGCATCCAGGGGAGGAGGACGCCGGAGAAGATGGCGATCGGGGCATAAAAGCGGTCCTGGAAGGTCAGGATGGGATCTTTCTTCAGGTCGTCGATATTCGGGTTGATTTTGCTGGTCCCGTATCCAAAAATCACCCAGCCTATGTGGGCCCACCAGAAGCCCTTTTTGATGTCATGGGGGTCGTCGTCGGTATCTACGCCCAGGTGATGCTGGCGGTGCATGGTGACCCATTTGATGACGGAGCCTTCGAAGGAGGCGGCTCCGAAGAAGGCAAGGAAGCTGCGGAAGAGCCAGTGGGCTTCGTAGGCGCCGTGGGTGAAGAGCCGGTGGTAGCCGGCGCTCACGCTGAAAGAGGTGAGGAGGTAGAAGGCGAGGGCGATCCAGGCGGAGGTCCAGGTGAAGCCGTGACAGATGCCGTAGAGGATGGGGCCCGCGATGGCTGCCGCGTGGCTGACGATCACGAAGGCTGTGGGTCCGACCGCTATTTTTCGCATCCTCTCTCCTAGAAGCTATCGCCTGGATTGTATCTTGAGTCCGGCCGCGTTTCACTATGTTCTGAACGGAATGTTTACAATTCCCTCCTATTTACCCGGAGCATCTCCGAAAGGTTTTTGAAGACCGATTTCACTACGGTCTTATTTTTCATGAGGCGGTCGGCCTTGTAAAGTCCCAGGCGCTCGGCGATGCGCATCATCTGGGTCGCGTTGCCATTGACTTCTGCGAAAATGAGAGCGCCTGCACAATGAGAGCTGTCCCCGGATGGTATCGATTCTCCCTCATCATCCTCGGTAGTCGTCTTGTGGCAGGCGAAGGTGGATCCTTGGGGGGAGAGCATCATGCCAGCGATCTCGCGGACGCGCGCGGGGAGGAGGCGGACTCCGCCGATGCGGAGAAAGGGACAGTTCGAGCAGGGTTTCTTGAGATCGAACCGCAAGGGCTTAATCCAGAAAGACCGTATTCACCTTGTAGGTGATGCTGATCCGGCGCCCGACGGCGATCTCGTTATCCGGAATTTTGACGTGATCCTGCTGAACGGTCATTGAGGTCCCATCCCGGCGAAGGACCGTGAAATGGGCTCCGCGATTGTCAATGATGGTCCCGGTGATGTCCATGTCCGTGGTAAAGTCGGCAGCTCCTTTTCCTGGATAGGCGACTTTCACGACCATATCCTGGATCTGGTCGAGCTTGAGGCCAAGGTTGATCAGCACCTGAGCGGCGATGCCTTCGTTTTCCTTGGCGAGGCCAATGAGGAGGTGTTCGGTGCCGATCACCTCCGTGCTGAGCTGGCTCGCGGACTCTCCGGCCAGCTCGATCACGCGCTTGGCGCGCGGGGAAAATGGGAGTTGTCCGAGGGGCACAGTGGGGGACGTCGAGGGGGCGACGAGCTTCTCGATCTCGCGGACAATGAATTTGAGATCGACATTCAAGTTGACGAGAGCCTTGACGGCCGAACCTCCGCCTTCTGAGATGATCCCGAGCAGGATGTGTTCCGTCCCGATGAAATCGGCGTTCAGGCGCTGGGCTTCCTGGCGGGCGAGGCTCATGACTTTCCGGGCGCGCTCAGTGAACTTTTCGAACATAGCGCTCTCTCCTAAACAGCAGGCGGGTATCCCGCCCAGGCTTTTTCGTTTTTCATCAGTCTAACGTAGTCGCAGTTCTTCTTGTGGTTCACGATGAGTCCGCCATCCCTGGTGGGCTTCTGGTAGCGCCAGCAGACCGGGCAGTGGATGGCGTTGGGGGTGAGCCAGAGGGAAAGCTTTTCGAGGGGCTTCCCCGTTATGGACCAGATAATCTGGATGAGTCTGTTCACGAAAGCTGCGGCCTGAAACCTGAGGCGGACTTCGAAGGGTGGGGGAGGGAGGTAGCTCATGTTATTCTCCGATGTGAAGGCCCTCGACACCGGCCCGTTTCAGGAGCTTGAGGGCGGCATGCAGGTGTGCCATCGCGTGTTCTACCCATTTGTCGCGTTCGGAAAGGAAGACCCCTTTCGGGACCTCGAGCGGCTCCGGCTCCATGTTGAGGGCGCTGATGGCCGAGATAATCTCGTTCGCCGCGCCGGACAGGGGGTCGGACCAACTGTCGATGGGGTCCATGGCTATCCTTTCGATGCTTTCACGATCCGAGCGCATTTCATAAAGGTATCGGCGCAGCGCCGCTGAGCCCTGGCTGCCGAGTATTCCCTCAAACGCCGGAGGTCGCGGGCTTGTCGCCGGGTGATCCGGGCTTCCTTGACGATTTTCTCAAGGGCGGTCAAGGATTTTCCTTCCGGTCCTTCTGGAGAGCCTGGGCGATCGCCTCGGCTTCGGCCTTGGCGCAATCTGCGTCATGGTACCAGCGTATCGGCTGGTCCTGATCGTCAAAGCAGCCCCACTTGATGTGACCGGGTCCGTGAGCGACCTCGATCGTCAGCTTCCAGGGGCCTCTCCGGTAACAGGTGGGGTAATGTTCCAGGGTGAACCGGACCCCGTCGCCTTTCTCAAAATCCCCGAGAAAAGCTTCCTGGCCGTATTTTTCGATTTTCCAGAGGAGAGGATGGCTCTCGGCAAGGGAGAGCGGCGAAGAAGAGACGATCGCCCGGGAGCGTGGCGAGAGCTCCTTCAGGGAAACGATCTCGGCTCCGAGTCCTTCCGCAACGGTCTTGGGGTCTATCCTGGGTTGCTTTTTCCCGGTGTTCACGATTTTATACATGGCTATCCCTTCAAGATTTCGGAGAGTTGAGACCAGGTATCCACCGCGGTGACGGCTGCCTTATGGGCGGTCCACCGTTCCACCTCCTTGGGGTCTCCTCCAAAGAGGTATTGGTTCGGAACACTCTTCAGGTAGGAGAGGACCTCAAGGCGGTCGTCCACGAAGTGGGTCAGGCCCAGTCGTTCGCAAATCGGGGCTTTTTCCGCGCGGGTGAAGCAGAAGAAGACCCGCTCGAGGGGCACTCCGGTGATCTCGTGGAACCGGTTGTATGCCATCCATTCCCTGGTCTTGCGTTGGACGTTCTGGCCGCATTTGGAGACGATGTAGACCAGGTCCTTGAAGCGGCCGGCATTCAGGTCCCGGATGGCATCCAAGGCTCCTTCCACGGCATAGGCTTCCTTGTACTTCGGCCCCATGAGCGAGGTATCTCCCTTGTCGTTCCGTTTCCGGTCGATGATGACCCCGCCGACGTCGATGCCGAGGCGGTAAACCATATTTAGACTGCCTTTTCTTCCTTCTTCTGCTTGGAGAAACGCTGGATCATCCCTTCGTTTGCGATATCCTGAAGTTTGATGGTTCGATGTTGTACTTGGAATATCAGCCGATAGCCATCCAGCTTGGCTGAGTAGACGGTGGGAATCGATGTGGGATGAACCCCATCCACCCTCAGGATCTCCCGTACCGTCATGGACTTAATATCGCGGATGAAGGCGTCGACGGCTTCGCGAGGTTTCCCATTGCAGGTAAGGTAAGTCATCCGGAATAGAGGGTTGGAGAGGTCGATCTTGGTCTTCGGCTTTGGAATATGATCGTCCAGGATTTCCTCCAGATGCCGGTCTTCGAGGTAAAAGGGGTCCATGATCTTTTGGTGCTCTTCGTCCAGATCGTGATGCTTGGCAATATGGAGGAGAAATTGGATGAGCCGCATGTCCGGATATTTCCCCCACGCCTTGGCGACCTTTTTTACGATCCGGTCGATTCGCCTGGGATCTCTCACTTCATGTTCCTTTTGTTCTTGTTCTGGATGAACGAATCCGCCCATTTGACGTTTTCAGGGAAATAGCCCTGCTCGTTGTCAATCCGCTCGATGGAGAGGTTGTCGGCCGGCCGGGGGCCGACTTCAGCCAGGAAGGCCGTGAAGGACTTCTTCCACCGCGGATCCATCGTGATCCCTCTCCCGCCATAATCCTTGTACTTGGGGTGCTTTTTATTGAAGCACCGCTGCTTCATCTGAGCCCAGACTTGATACTCCGGCGGCTGAACCCTTCCAACCGTGATCCCATGGTGCTCAAGCTTTCTTTTGGCCATCCGTTTCTCCCTCCGGATGGCTTGATTCTACAGCAGTTTCTCCGTGCGGATCGCCATTTCTTCGAGCTCGCGCGCCTGGGCGAGGATCTGCTGGGCGAGGGCGCGTTTCTGGGTGGCGGCTTTCCGGAGGGCAGCGGAGACGGAAGCAAGGGCCTCCTGTGCAGGAGCCTGGGGGAGGTCGGTTCCGGCACTGGAGGAGGCCCGTGCAATCCGTTGGCCACGCGATTCCCTGCCTAATCTGCGGAGCGAAGCCGCCTTTTTGGCAGTTTTCCTGCCACTTCCTTTTCGTTTCTTGCTGTGCTTGGACATGTGACCGCCGAAGCCCTTTCCGGAGGCGACCATTTCACCGCAGACTGGGCACTTCCTTTTAGGTTCCACGCTTTTCTCCTTGGGTCTTGGAACTCTCGGCCTGGATAGAGTGTACGAAGTTCACTTGATGAAGTCAACTGTAATTGAACAATGCCGGATTATTTTTTGGCCGGGAGCATCGGAGGGTTGCTAGTGAAGAAGAGGTTCTTGAAGAGGTGATGGATGGCGTTCTTGGCTTGGGTCATGCTGAGGCCGTGCATGAACATCGTCTTGAGGGTGGTCTCCACGGCGACCTGGGTTTTGTAGGAGAGGTGGTAATCGAGAGCAATCTTGCGGGCCAGGGTTCGCGCGAAGGCCGGTTTCCGCTGCATTTTAATGCCAGGCGCCGCAGGCGCAGGGACCCGAGGAGACGTCGCAGCCTTTCCCGCCGTTTCTGCCTTGTAGGCCTTCGTGAGCCTGCCAGGCCAGGGAATCGATGGAGCCGTTCACCATGCAGCAGATGGTGAGCTCGTTCAAGTCCCGATGCCGGTGGCGATCGGGACGTTCTTGGATGTCCTTGATGAGCTCGGTATGGGTCATTTGAAGAGAAAGAGGACCGCGAGACCTGCCGCGGCAATCCCGCCTACTGGAACGAGGGGACTGATCCCGCCTCCGGGGACTTCGTCGATGGCTGCCTGGATGGCGGGAGAGGGAGGTGCAGAGGCTTGTTCGGCGGCGCTTGCGGCATCGAGCGTATTCGCCGCATCGCTGACTTTCTGAGAGAAGGCGGGAGCGTCCTTGGCGAATAGCTTCGAAGTGTCCTCCAGGTTCTGAGCAGCCTCTTTGCGCTGCTCGATTTCCATGTACGTCGTGACGGCCGTCTTGATGACGGTGATGGCCGCAGCAATGATGGCGGGGGCGACGTAGGCCGCGACGATGCTCGCGATGGCGAGCCCGATCCCATCCATAATGGCTTTTCGTTTTTGTTCCTTGGCTTTCTTCTTCAGAATGGTTTCGATCTGGGTGACCATGGCACTGTAATCCTGGACCGTGGCGAGAGTGACCCAGAGGTCGACGGCCTGGGGATTGGCCAGGACGCCGATATTCATGATCTGCTGGATCCCCGCCATTTCCTTCGACCAGAACGTGCCCGGGTACTGGTCGATCGGAGGAGGGAAAGGATAGCCGGCGAGCACGTCCATGATGGTGATGGCGTTTTGAACTTGCATCTTGAGGGCGCCCCAGGTTTGAGTGGCATCAAGGGAGAACCAAGCGCCGTAGTTTCCTTTCGGGCCCCAGTAGAAGATGTCTGGGTAGCTGGCCGGGGGGCTGCAGAAGAAGGGGTTGGTCATGATGGCGTTTCGCTCATCGGGAGTGGTGTTCGACTGGGTGACATCCCAATAGTGGGATTGGCTGCCGCTCGAGATCGTGCCGGAGTAGAAGAGCCATCCCGCGATGATGTCGGCGGGGGTGACGTCTAACCAGAAATTCCCATAATATGCCCCTCCTCTGGAATTTTCCGCCCGATCCAGGAAGTTGGCAGAATCTCCCGGGTTTTGGAGGAGTTTGCACAAAGCGGGAGTGAGCGCATCGGTGCCGAAGAAGGCGTCGATGATGGCGAGATCTGAGATTTCATCCTGGGTGGGGTTTTGGGAGATCGCGGTCAAGGCGGTGATCTGATCGGATGTCAGTGTGGGAAGAGTCTTCTGCGAATTCTGGAGAACGGCGTTGAGGAGATCCAGGGGGACGGTCAGACTGACGTTGGATTGCTTCCCGGTAGCCTGAGCGGTGAGCATCCTCTGGATGGGAGCGGCGATCAGGATGCGGTTTTGGATTTCCGGGATCGTGAGGGCATCTAGGCGATTGGCCGGGAGCGGGGAGGGCGCCACGGGGCTGGGCTGATCCTGGCCGAGGAAGGGATTGGGGTAGCCGACGAACTGGCGGCCGAGGCTGAGGGGGACGGTGCGGACGGGGCGGTTTGTGAGGAAGGGCCGCCGGGGAACGCTCCAGAAGGCGTGGCGGCCCTGGGAGACGTTCATGAGAAGAAGATATCACAAGGAGAAGCAGGGAGAAAGGCTATTGTAAGCCTTGGAATGCGCTTGAATCATCGAAGGGAGCCTTCCGTCCATTCGTGATGTCGCCGGCCCAGGTGAGCTCGTAGAGGAGCGCGCGGATGACATCGTGGACCCGGAAGAGTTTCCGGCCCGTGAAGATGGGCTTCATGTCTTCGCTCATGATGATGTATTCGTCGTTCAGCTTGAGCGGGAGGTGTTGATAAAGGTTGGTCGGAGTGAACTCGATCGCGATTCCTCCCTTCCGGATCGGCTCGTCCGGCGGATCGTTCACGTCTCTAGACCAGTCTCCCCAGCCATGGAAGCAGGGATAATCGTCGATCACTCCCTGGTCATCCGTGTCGGCAGACCAGTAGATCTCAAGGAAATCGATGTCGGTAATGGGTTTTGGAATATGGGTGCCCCTGGGGCTCCATTCCCGCGGATCTGCCTGGAATGGTTCAGCAGCTTCCTGGACGAGAGGCTCCACGGGGAAGCCGTAGGTTGCGGAGCGATAGGCTTTGTTGTAGAACTCGGCATCCTTGCCGATGAAAGCGAAGAACTGGCCGAAGGTGGTGTCGGCGATCTCGATCGGGCAGTCGAGGTAGGGGACCAGGCTTTCGATGGGTTCGGTGACATAGGCCCGGACATCCGTATCCCACTTCGTCCGGGTCGCTTTTCCGTTATTAATTTTGACCTTATACATCAAATTGCCTTCCAGCGGGTCTTCCGAAACCGTTTCCAGGAGCGATCTTCGGTATTGACGAGGATGTCCGAGTAGACGGTCGGGAGTTTTCGGCCGCTCCGCTTCGCGCGGAAAAACCCATCCTGGTTGGCGCGCAGTTCTCCGAACGTTTTCGGATGTCTCAAAATTGCCATAGCCCTATCTAACGCTGGAGAGGTGGAAATGTTTTGCTAATCCGGTTCGCCGGCCCAGGGTTCCTCGAACATGATGGCGATTCGGCCTTGATGGTTGGTTCCGATGATGATGCGGCCGAGCTCATCGAAGCCCCAGTAATAGTGAGGTCCGGCGATGACCTCTCGCCATTCCGGCGTGGGCGAGCGGGCAATGTCGTTTCGGACGATGGAGAGCCAGCGTTCGACGGGCAGCATCCTCTTTTCGGGGAGGCCTCTCCAGGCTTCGTATTCCTCGATATTTTTGTGCGTGTGATCGAGCCGGACGCCGGGACTGGTATCCGCAATCTCGGCCAGAACCTGATCGAGGCCTTTCCAATCGGCCTGGTAGGGATCAAGGCTGAAAGCCCGGGGTTCTCTCACTTTTTAATACCTTCGACTGCAATTGATTCTACATCGGCATTCTCGAGTCCGGCACTCCGCCAATGCTGTTCGACATTCCGGAGTTCGGAGAAGGAGGATATATGAAGGTTCTCGGGAGAGGCAATGAATCCGATCTCCGAAAGCATGGCCGCGAGAAGCTCTTCTGTCCAGAGGCTCTGGTGGCCGTGGTTGAAGACGACATGGCGGATGCCGGATTTCCGCGATCCGTCGCCCCAGCCGTTGGTTTGAATGAATTTGATGTAATTATCTGTGATTTTTTGGTGCAACTTCACGATGCTGGGGACGGTCGTTCGGACGACGCCGCCGGGCTTCAGGATCCGGTGGCATTCTTCGAAGAAATCCCAGGCTTCCCGTTGGAAGAGGTGCTCGACGACGTGTTCGGTGAAGATGAAATCGACCGAATTGTCCGGATAAGGGAGGGGCTTCCGAATATCGACATCGGTATCGTGATTTTCCCAGCCGTCGATCGTCGAGCCTCCGCAGCCCAGGTGGAGTTTTTTCATTTTATTCCCATGAGAGAAACTTGGTCGGGTTCCGAGTAGATCCGCCGCTCCGGATTCCATCCCTCGGGAAGGAATTGAGGGTTCATGGTTTTCAGGAAATGGCGGCGCCAGCGGATAGCAAAGGCGTCGATGTCGGCGATTCTCTGGGCAATGATATGGCCCGCCGGGGTGTGCTTGGCCGAGTAGTGGATGGTCTTCCAGATACGGCGAAGCTCCTCATGGTCGGCGGCGGATCTTCCAAGGTATCTAGCGACGATATTCGCGAATTCCTGCTTCTTGGGAGCCGGCATTTCATTCCCATGGCGATAGAGCGCGGCGGCGGCTTTCATGACACGGATCTGTTCGAGAGTGAGGCTGGAATAGCCGGCGCTGGGGATCCCATACTCCCTGGAGATATCCTCCTTCAGCTCTTCGGCGCGGAGTTCGTAGCGGTGATGGCAGTCGGTCGAGAGGAGGAGGACGTCGTACATCCAGCGGCCCAGGTCCTGGCTGGTGCGCGGGAAGAATTTCCGGTAGCAATTGGGGAGGATGTGGTGATGGGATAATTTTCGGTCCGTGCCGCAGACCACGCAGCGATTCTTGAATTCCTGGAGGAAATAGGGGTCTCCGGCATGACCCGGGCCGCGGGGCTTGAAGGTGAGGCGGAGAACCGGAGGATTGTCGGAGATGAGGACGGCGAGACCGCGCTCGAGATACCAGTCCTTTCGATCAAGGTTGCAGCGGAACATGACTTGATCGGAATCCGGCGGCAGAACCGTGCAGTTTCCGTAGGGAAGCAAACCGGATTGAAGGGGACGTTGTTTCAAGAGGCTATGCTCCCCGGCAGGGGCCGGTGTGGACAGGCCCGACGATTTCCATGAAATGGGCGCAGCAGACGTAAGCGGTCAAATTGTGCCTGGCAGGCATGGGATCGTCATGGGGGATTTCCTCCCCGACCTTGTGGGTAGCGGGAAGGGAGCAGATCCGGCATTTCTGGCCCTGGCATGAGGCGGAGATGAAATGGTTTCTCACGGGAGTGCGGTTGCAGGGTGGCCAGGGCTCGGCATTGACACCCAGGACTTCGAGCACCAGGTCGCGGACCTCATCGAGCTTGAGGCCGAGGTTGATCAGCACCTGAGCGGCGATACCCTCTTTTTCCATGAGAATCCCAAGGAATAGATGCTCGGTGCCGATGATCTCATGCCCAAACTGGCAGGCGGCTTCGTCGGCCAGTTCAAGCGCATGCTTGGCGCGCGGGGAGAAAGGCATCTGTCCCAGCGTCACCGTGGGGGAGGTCGAGGGGGTGATGAGCTTCTCGGTCTCCTGCCGAACGCGCTTCTGGTCGATGTTGAGGTTCTTCAGCACCTTCGCGGCCACGCCACCGCCTTCCTGGATGATTCCGAGCAGTAGGTGCTCGGTTCCCACGAACTCGCAGTTGAGACGTTGCGCTTCTTGCTTAGCAAGCGCCTGGATCTGATTGGCACGCTGGGTGAGAGGCAGCATTTCGGCTCCGTAAAAAACTAAGGCCAGACGGACTGATCAGGGTTCCCGCGCCGAAAGTCTTCTGCGCAGATCGGACAGGGAATTTCCCAATATCCATTGAAATCGAGATCTCCCCTTCCAAAGGTGAGGGTCACGTCGTCGATCGACGTGGATATTCCGCAGTCGGAATTCCCGCAAGGACGCTTCTTTTCCGGATCCACTAGTCATCGCCTTCCTGGGCGAGAATAAAGTCATACCTCGCGAAGCAATGGGGGCAGTGATCATTGATCCAGAGCTTCGACCGGGAAAACTTTTCGCAGAACTGGCAGCGCCATGTTTCTTCCTTGGGTTCCTTCCGGCGTTTCTTAGTCTCGGGTTCTTTGATCATGAATCCTCCACCCGATTTTCAGGTTTGCTTAAGTCGGCCAAGTCGGCGGACGCCTGCTTCCCAGCGGGGCCCGTCGGAAAAGAGTTCCTTGTTGGCCTTCCTGACCAGGCGCTTGTAATTTCGTTCCCTACGGCGTTCCCGCTGAGCTTTGCTCATAGTCTATGCCTCGAATGCATCAACGGCGGTTTTCAGAACGCGCCGTCCATATTCATAGACTTTTTTTGGAAGCTCTTTGCTCGGATGATGCTTCAGGAACGCCGCCGCGGTCCCTTGCCGGCACTTTGGTTTATGGCGGCATCCTTTCAGCGTTTTCACGATTGACCCCCCTTTGCGTACCGGAAATGGCCGCGCAGACGTTTCCGGCATCCTTGACAAACCCACTTCGGCGACTGCCACTCGCCGGATCGCATGTTGTGGGTCAACTGAATTCTACTCATGAGAAATCGGGCGGAACTCGTGCCGCAGTATTCTTCACACCGAACAAGCTTGGTTTCCATATTGCAAATGACTCCTCGGCACTCCTAATATTTGGCAGGGTTCGCCCCTCCAGAGAGTGACGGCCCCTGATCTCCTTGCGCTCATGGCGCATGAGGCTAATTAAAAATCCACCATTCCAGTCGGAAGAGGATGTCCATCTGTCCGCTTCCGATATCGGCAGCCCATCGCATCGTTTCGATCCAGCGCCGTTTTGCGCTATCCACGTTTCCCATGTCTTCAGTCAGTGGCAAAGTCATTATTGTCGATGCGCTCGATGCGGCGTTTGATGACCTCTTCCCTGGGCTCTTCCATGGCATCGATGGGCCACCAGAAGAACATCATGCCACCGCATTCGAGGCAAATGCCTCCATAATGGGGAGAGGGGGTGCGCCGGCACCTGGGACAGTCTTCCTGGGCTAGATTATCGATCATCGCAGTTGCCAATACTGGACGCAGTTAATTTTTCCTTGGATATCGAGCACGTACAGCCAATGGGGCTCTTCCTTGAAGACCAGTCCTTGCTCGAGGATTTCGACATTGCCTATGGATTTTCCGACGTAAGTGATGATGCTGCCTAGGAAGGAGCCTCCTTGGAGGTGCTTTCCTGGATAGGAGAGCGAGACGAGAGCCAGGAACGTCCGGCGATTCATGTCTGTCCTCCGATGGAATTCGAGCCCCGGGGAGGGAGAGCCGGTTCTTTGGTGGAGGGGAAACCGCATTCTGAAGACCCCTCTGAGCAATTAAGCCTCCCCGGGCTATGGCCGAGCTTCGGGACCATGGAAGCGAGCCTTTCGGCCAGCCCCAGGCCACGGATCTCGGAAAGCTCGAACTCAACGTCTCGGCGCCGGCCGCTCTCATGAGAGCGGGCCAGCGGATGCCTTGCCTTCGTGTCTCCCTGGATGATGGTGACGCTGCGGAATCTAAGGTAAAGCTTCGAGGGTCCACGAGCCTCGAAAGCAGGCCAGCCTTCCGACCGCTTCATCAGCCCTTCGTAGACTCCGGACAGGTAGATTGGCTGATCCTTCTTGAATGCTTCCTGGGTGCAGAGCTTCCACCAGCGCGATCCTGGCGCGATCTCGAACGTTACCCGCTGATTGTAGTAGCGCTTGAGGTAGTGGCAGAGCCATCCCTTGGACGGAATTCCGGTCTTCTTGTGGATCATTCCTTTTCGAGAATCCCGATCTCTCGGGAATACTCCATGAATTTCTCGAGTTTCTTGCGCTTCGCGTCCTTGTCTTCATCTCGGATGCGAAGGCCGCGAAGCCGGGCCATTGCCATGATATCGGCCAGTTTGCATTCCAAGCGGCGCCGGTTGTTCTCAGTCTGGCCTGGCTCGATCTCGGTCATTCCGAAGCGTATGGCTTTGCTCGCCCGTTGGACGGTTTCGGCGCACTTTTCCACCAGGACGATCAGAGGATGTTCAATTTCTTTTTCCTTGTCTTGATCTGGGATGCGGAGTTCGAGAAGCTCGGCCGTTGCCATGATATCGGCCAGTTCACGCTCCAAGCGCCGCCAGTTGTCCTCGGTCTGACCCGGCTCGATCTGGGTCATTCCGCCGCGGATGACTTTGCTCGTTTGTTGCGCGGCTTCGGCGCATTCCTCCCCCAGAACGACTAGAAGATATTCGATTTTTTTCATGGGTCTTTCGAAATCGCCTCAAGCATCTAGTCCCTTCCACCGGTATTCATGGTCCGGCTGATCGCGATATTCCAAAACGCCCGCTTTCACCATTTGTTGCAGCATTTCAAATAGGAAGTCTCCCCCTGCGGACCAGATGGTGTTCTTTGCTCCTTCTTCGAGCCAGGCATTCTCTCCATCCGACCACAGCCCTAACAGGACCCCTAGCTGAAATTCCGCTCCTTCCCAATCCGTCCAGTCCTTCAGGCGTTCTTTCAGGGTCATTTGGGCTCCTGGGAGATAGCCTTGAGCGCAGCCCTAGAGATCGCCAGTTCTGCAGTATCGGCCTCGGAGGAGTAGATATCGGTTCTTGAATGGAAGGCCGCCTTGATCCAGGGTTTTTTCCCATCTGGGACTCGGATCTTGCTGGCAAAGAAGTCGAAGTCAAAAGAGTAACTACGAAGCTTTTCGACTACCTTCCAAGCTGCTTCGATATCGGTGCTGGGGGACCAATTTCCAGGGCCATAAAGTGTTGAGTTTTCCGGGTCGCGCCAGTGTGGGAGGCCTCCTCGAAAACCCGGATCACTGAAATGGATATCCCATCCCATCACGGTTTCTGCGATGAGAGCGTCCAGATCCTGGCCGGGAGGGATACTGTCGATATCGGTCGGGCCGGTCGTCTTCATTCCGCCTCTTTTTTTGGAAATCCAAATAATCCGACAATCTTTTCGGCAACGCTGTTCTTCTGGAGCTGCTCCTTGGCGTCCTTTTCAAGCTGCTCAATCTCTTCTTTTGTGTAATCTGCCGGGGCGAATCGACGGCAGGAGAAGCAGATTTCAATCTTGATGGCAACAGGTTGGGGTGTCAGTGCAGAGAAGAGATCTGAGCCCTGCTGCGCTCGCGCATGAACTAACGAACCGTATAAGCGGATCCACACGTTGACGGCTTTGTGAGCTTTACAGGCCGAGCATTCCACGAAATTATCTAAGCTCATTCTTTCTCCTTGTGAGGGATCAGCCATCTGGCCAGGAGCGTAGCTGCCCCAGCTCCGACAAATTGTGCCAAGATAAATCCCGGCACGTCGGCAGGCCGGATGCCGGTAAAGGTGTCCGACATCATTCGCGCGATGGTGACTGCCGGATTGGCGAAGGACGTGGAGGAGGTGAACCAGTAGGCGGCGGCGATGTAGGCGCCGACGGCGAAAGTGACGGCCTCCATGCGGTAGCGGGAAGAGCTCCAGATGACCATGAGGAGACCGAACGTGGCGATTGCCTCGGAGAGAAGCTGGTGGGGGCCCGTGCGGGCATGGTGGGACCAGAAGATGGCGGGCTGGACGAACATGCCGTGGGCGGCGATGATCCCGACTACGGCGCCGGCCATCTGGGCGACGAGATAGTAAGGGACTTCGCGCCAGCCGAAGCGGAAGCGGGAGGCGAGGGCGAGGGTGACCACGGGATTGAAGTGGGCGCCGGAGATGGGTGCGAAGCAGTAGATGAGGGCGACGAGCGCCGTGCCGGTGGCGAGGGTATTGACGAGGAGCGCCACGGCTTCGTTGCCTCCCGAAAGGCGTTCTCCCATGATGCCGCTGCCCACGACCGCGGCCAGGAGAAAGGCGGTCCCGATCGCTTCCGCCGCCATGCGCCGTTTCAGATCCATAGTCCCCTCTCCGATGATCTCGTCACGGGGAAAGTGTACTTGGGGTATTGAGAAAGTTCAAGCAGAATTGAGATTGATTTCCACCCGGTATACCTGTAAGATTCTGGCGTGACGAGGTCGGAGGAGGAGTGGATCGGAGGGGGGATGCATATCTACGTCAATCCCGGGTCGGGGCCTGTCTTGGATTCGACGGAAGCGGAGGCGACCCGGAACATGAAGCAGTTCGTGCTGGATCTTGCCGAAAGTGGAGTCACATCGGGAGAGCCAGCGAGATGCCCGAAGGCCGACGAGGATGGGAGGTTTGGATTCGAGCTGTACGTGGAGAATGCGGAGGGGAGGCGCCGGGTGGAGATTTTGATGCCGGGCATCCAGCTTGAGCGGGTGCGCTACCTGGGGCTGCATCAGAATATGCTGGATTTCCCGCGGCTTTACGTGAACGGGGCCTCCTGGTTCTGGATGTTCGCGGTTGACGCTGCGATCCCGCGCAAGAAGGGCTCATAGAATCCATGAATGGTGAGGAAATGAAGTGCGGAACGTGTGGGATTGAGGGACACGACAGCCAAGGGAGCAAAGAGCTCTGCCTAGTTGCCGTCGTCGCCAGACACCAGCGGGCGACCCGGGAGCTAAGCCGACATCTTGGGTACGTTTGCATGATCGCGGAACGCCTAGGCCCAGTCTCAGGTTTTCATAGGGAAGAGGCTCTAGAAATGCTCAAGGGGACCGTGCAGGCTGCCCGAAAGGTGATGGCCGAGTACGCGATTGAATAGTATGAAGAAATCAGAGTTGGAGGCTTGGAAACTTGCTGTCATAAAAGCCGGTAGCGATAGGCGCTGGGCATTCAATTCGTGGTGTTTCTTCCATGAGTGGGTTCAGGTTCTACTTGGACGATTGAGTAGGAAGATGACTGCCTAGGTAATCGTCCGAGATTAAATGACAAGCAGCAGAAGGTGAGAAATATGACTGAAAACTGGCCGCCACTTGAAAACAGCACCCGCGTCCGGACGCTGGCGATCCCGGAGGCTGATGAAGCCGGTTGGACCGAAGAGGCCAAAGCAGTTCGGAAATTCGGAGTTCTTGGAACGATCATCTATCACCACGACTCCCATGGCCTTTGCTACGACGTCCGCCATGATGATGGCACCGTGGGGTGCTATGATTCGCGCGAATTGGCCGTCCTTCTGGATGGTCGCGAGATCCAGATCGGGGAAGTCCTCGAAATCCTGTTTCAGCGGGGGTGGGAAAGGCATGAATCGGGATGTCCCACTGTCGATGGAACTCCGTGCCGGCACGTCAAGGCCGAGATGGCCCTGAAGGAAGTCAAGAAGGTGATCGAGGAAATCCGGAAGAGGCGGGAACAGTTTCTCGCGCGAAATCGCTGAATGGTGAGTAAATGAACGTTGAGTTGGATAATCTCATCCTATTGACCGTCAAGCCGATCAAGGTCGGGAATCCTCCAATTTGGATCTACCAGGTGGAGCTTTGGCGAGACCCTGGGAGCTTGACGGAAACCTTCGGGTCCATGGAGCAAGTGAATGCCTTCAAGAAGGGTCTTGAAGCGGCCGCAAGCTATAGCGACGGAAGGGTCCATATCGAGGAAATCCTCACAGAAACTTGCATCGGGGGATGCAGGGGAATTCCTGAGACGGATAGATGGATCCATTGTCCGGAATGCGGTCAGTATTTGGGATACCGAGACGACATGACGAGGGAGTTTGTCGAACCAAAGGTGAGAAAATGCAACAGGAAATAGCTGGCATCGTAGACCGCATGGAATCCTTCATCTGGCATGGTTCAGAATCGGTTTGTATGGTATGCGGACTCAAGGGCCACGATACGAACCTGACCGGGAATACCCTGGAGATGGCGATGGCTGCCTGCGTGAAGGAATTGAGGGCCACGGTTGTAACCCTCACCAAAGAAAAAGAAAGTTCTTCGTCTGAAAGGTGAAGGCATGAACGCAGGAGAGCCGCTTCCGAAGAAAGGTGAAATCGATCGTACGAAACTTCCAAATACCATGGAAGGGGTCCGCTTCGAGATCGCCCGGATCAGCAAATACATTGTGGATGGATGCAAGGATCCTCTCGTGATCTTCACGGCCCAGAAGATTGCCGGGCTGGCGCTCGGGACGGCGCGGCAGCTTGGGCAGAAGGTCACGGACAAGAACCGTGAGCTGATCATCCTGAAGGGCCTCCATGCCTGGGGACACGCTAATTTCGAGCACATTTCGAATCCTCCGAACGTGGAGATCATCAAGACCCCGGCCAGGATGATCCGGGAGCTGGAGATCCCGGAGGAGTTCGCCAGGGCCTTCTGGGATCCGATCCGGGAGTCGATGGCGAAGGGGAAAAAGGTGGGCCTGCCAAAACCCAGGATCACCGGGTCGTGCGGGGTGTCTACCACGCTCATCCTGACCTTGGCAGCGGCAGTTGGATTCCGGTTCCTCCAGATGAAGTTCGGTGGCCAGAAAGAATGCCTTCATTATCTCTGGGGGTGTGTGAACGTGGGGGACCGCTGGATCGACGTGGATATCCTGATGCCGGAATTTGGGGAACACCATAAATTTGAGAAGGTTGAACTGATTGGGATCCCCTTTTGATCGATGTATCACATCGAAATCCGGCCGGGCTTAAAGGTGAGCTGTTCGACACCGGAGGAAGTCCTAGCCATGGTCGAGATGATGCAGGATGCGGAAAAGGAGCGGAAGCGGCGGGAACGTCGGCAGTGGCGGCAGGCACAGGGGAAACATCATGAAATGCGATCAGCTCCGGGCGTCGAGGATCTACGACAGCCTCCGGCATCGCCTGAAGGCGGATCCGGCAAAGCATGAGGATTTCATTAGGGCCATGGGTGAGGGGGTGGAGATATACGAGTTCGAGAGCAGCTACGGGATGAAGTTCCGGTTCCTCAACCGGGACGGTATCTGGGCGGTGGGCTTCGATCTCGATGAATTTTTGGCGAATGACCGGAACCGGGAGATCTTCGAAGCGGTCAAGGGCATGAACGAACAATGTTGGAGGTATCTTTTCGCCCACATGGTCTCCGGGTTTCCAGGACCCTGGCCGGAGCCGGCCGAAAGCGTTGAAGATCGCTGATCGGCCAAAAGGTGAATGCCAATGTCGACCACGATTCTCACAACGAAGTGCCAGTGTTGCGGACGTGAATTCACGTACTGCGACAACTGCCACCCTGATCCGGTCAGATGCGATACCTGTTGTCAGTCCTGCTACTTTCCGAGAGGGGGAACAGCGTGGGTTAGAGGAGATCGGTGTCCAACTAAAACCATGAAGTGAGACGAGCTACAACATGAAAATACTTAGACGCTGGTGGTGCCGAATCGTTGGGCATCGGATGGTCGTGGTGGCAAGGACATCATCGCTCATCAATGGCGTTCTCACCCCAGGTTTCGAGTCGCTCCGGTGCCTGCACAAGTGCGGTGAGAGAATCATTCGGGAGTGTAGACCATGACAATCCGGAAGGCTAATCCAATGCTCCTAGGCTTGGATTTCTTTATCCAAGGCCCTCCAGCCCTACCAGCAATTGAAGCTCACATGGGCTATCGAGTCCAAGTCAAGGATAAAAGCGATAACTGGGTGACTGTTGGCGAGCACCTATTAGACCATCCAGTGATTGTTAGGAACGGAGAGCTTCTCGCCGGGGAATTGAATCTCTGGTTTGCAATAGACTCTAAAGGCGAAAGCAATTCCAGCGCTTCTGAGGCACAGAATTCGAGGTGAATGATGGCTCTAGATTTAAGCTTCTGGGTCTGCTCGAAATGTGGCATCAAGCCGACCGAGATGCCTGGACCCGTCATCTCTTTCAGTTTTGGTCCTCCGATGCTTTGTGGAGCCTGTGCTCCTCCTCGGAAGGAGGAGGAAGTGAACGACTGTCCAAGGTGCCAAGGTTCCGGGAAGGTATATGCATCGGATCTGAAAGGTGAGAGTTTGCCTACCAAAATCAAAGAAATGATCGAGGATGACATCCGGGATCTGAGGGAACAGGCGGTTCGGTGGGCAGAATTCTACAAGGGGATGCATGCTACGTTGAAGACAGCTCCGCCCACGCCAGTCGCCGATCATCTGGAAAGTCTTCTAAAAAGGATCCAGACACACTTCAAATGAAAGGTGAAATCTATGGATCAACCGTTTGAAGAACAGGTGGGTGATTTAACAGGAGAAGGGTGGGTAGTTACCCTCTACCTAAGGAAGAACCCCAAGGGACGTCTCGATGGCATTCGCCTCCGGGGAATGTCCGATGAGCAGCGGGTATACATTCCTGCGTCGATGGTGCATAGGCTTTCTGCGCTTCTCCAGGCGGAGGTTGAAAACGATTTGAAGTACCATTCCTCCAGGGAGTGAGATTATGAAATTAACTGAGGGAGATTATGTCCTAAAGCGGAGTGCCTTCAAGAATCCATCTGATCCAGCTCTTGTTCTGGCACCTGCATGGCGCATAGAGCGTGCCTGCTCTTCTCATGAAGGCTGCTTTATTGGAACCTGCAGCGTCTTCGAAATCCATACTTCCAAGGAGGATGTGGTGGCGGCAACGATCGGAGGAAAGCCAAACGAAGAATACCGGCGTCTTGTCGACGCGAATAGAAAGTGGGCACACGGCCTGATTGAGGGCTCACGGTTCCTCTGATCGGTGAGGTCCTACAGGATCGTATGGTGGGAAGATAATAGGCACAAAATGACCTAAGAGTGCCATATGAAAAGCGAAATCAAAAAGATCCGGGTCACCCGTTCTGGGGAACCGAATTTTGACCGCGCCTGTGAAGAGGCATATAGACGGGCGGTGTCGGAATTCGGGATCGACGAATTTGGGTACCCGGCCGACAAGCGTTTTGACCGATCAAGCTCATCTCTCGAGGTCCAGTTCGTACAGTACACCCACACTGGATCTATGGGAGGTCAGGAACTCGTCTACGAATTTTATGCGTGGATGGAGGCGGAAGACTAGTGGCACAGAAGGCAGATTGAGTGCTCTAGGTAATCTTCTCTGCGAATGATGAGAGCACTTTTGTATGAAGGGTGAGGAAAGGTGAAGAAGTGGATCGCCGTATATGACTCCCGCGAGTGGTTGCACGCTTGGGTCTTGACCGCAGATAGCGAAAAGGAAGCTGAAGAAAAGGCATCTCAGGAAATTCGAGAAGCCTTCGTGAAAGGCGTATTTGGAACGCCTCAAGTAGATATGGATGCGGGAGAGTGGCTCGAGGTCCGTCCGCTTGCGGGGTCGTTCATTGAGACCACGTAGTAATCTTATCTGTGAACAGGGAGGATAAGGATGCCCACGATTCAGATGCCCAGCCAGGAAGAGATTGTCAAGCGGTTCGACGAGCGGAAGGACAAGGATTTGTTTGGGGATGAGGTCTACGAATACCTTCCTTATCTCGAGTTTGGCCTTGCCAAGCAGTTCTTGAAGGAGGGCGTCACCCAGGCCGAATGGGACAAGGATCGGCCTTCGCTTTCGCGGGAAAGGCTCCTGAAGCAGATGGAAGAATACATGAGCTTCGGGTGGGAAAAGGCCAACAACTGCCGGGGCCTGTCGGCCAACCGGACCATGTGCCACTACATTGCCTGGATTTGGCTCGCGGGAGATCGGGAATTCGCTGAGAAGATGGAACAGGAGTACCGCCACAACTATGAGTTCTACGGCAAGAACATCCTCGTCATGATCTGCGAGTTTTACGGCTGGGACCACAAGAAATGGGACAACGGCGATCGCCGTAACAGCGAGGCGGAGTAGGGGAGCGAAGAATGACTGCCGACGAGATCAAAGCGGCTCAGGATCTGGCGATGAAGTGGCGCAACTTCCCGGGCGTCGAAGGGACTCTTGCCAAGCTTATTCTGGCCTGTACGGAGGAGATTCAAAGTCTCCAGTCCGCGCCTTGCAGGCACGATCTTGAGCAAATGGAGCGGGCGCGCGAGGACAGCGGCTATTTTTAGGGGGTAGGGAAATGGATTACTGCGGCTGGCCTGAAAAAGTGGAGAAGAAGCCGATTCATCGTGAAGCTGACAACGATGGCATGGTTCCTTGCGCCCATTGCGGTACCTCGGTCAAGATAACTAAACAAGCGGTCGAGTGGATCAGTCCAGGCCGGCATTCCTCTCTCAAGTGCAAGTCTTGCGGGAAGTGGACGTTGGTCGGAGTCTTCAACTATGTCGTTACGGGAAAGATCACTGGCAAAAGTGAGGAAGATCTGATTGCGAGAGGGGACCTCAAGAATTGCTAGGGAAAATTCACACTTGTGCCAATAGGTGAAGCGATGGAACTCACTGTGGTGCCGTGGCCGGACCTAGATTTTTACGGGGATGGCATCCCCAATACAAAACGCCATCTTACCGTAAAACTCGATGGTCAACTCCTAAGGCATAAGGAGTTTTTCGAGAGTGCCGACAAACCCTATGTTGTCTATTGCTTCCATTATATTTGCGACCATGATGATGGTGATGGCAAGAAATACAAGTGTCTCCACGCGGGCGTTTTTGACCGAAAGAGCAGGATTGAACAGGAGTCTTGGGGAAGCTATGAGATCCGGCATTTCGATCTGCGCAGCAGAACACTGACACTCCAGCGTCTTCCAGATTTTAAGGAACGTAATCTTAAGGCGGAGGCTGCCGAGGAGGTGTGGAACAAGTTTCCGTCTTCAGTACATGAAAAGTATTTGGCGCAAGCTGCCCCGTGTGAGCGGAACAAAGACAGTACCCCGAACTTTAGAATGATCGGAGTCACGGGTAGCGCCGATCTCATGGAAGAGTTGACGGTCATGAAGGCCGACTACTACGGGGAATATATGCCGCACCCTAAATTCCCCATCGAACAGCGGATAGCGTTCAAAGACGAACAGAAGGCCATTGACACTTTCTTTGAGAATCCGCAGGCGTGGCTGGTTCACAAGTGGGACGGAAAACGATGGCTTCAGGCGGCGACGAAGAAATCGAAGGACGGGAAGGGCCGGATCGTCGTGTGGCAAGCCGACTCCTAGAATTGCCAAAGGGTGAGATTATGAAAGAAGTTGACGAAATCGAGAAACTGATCAAGGGTATGAGCTCAGCTCTCAAAAAAGTACAGTGCTATTCGCCAGGAATGGATGTTGGGGCACTCAACTTCTCTCTTGGAATCGCCATACGAATGGAAAAGGCGGCTGATGATCTCAAGGCTGCCGCGAAGCTTCTTCGGGAGACCAGCGTCAACTGGATGGCGCATCGTTCAGCCAAGGGTGAGGTCCCTACAGGACCGTAGGGTGGGAAGATAATGAATCCAGGATTTCGGATTGGCGGAGCCAGGAAGGGGCCAGCTTTGGTTTTTGAGCTGGATCCATACGAGCGCGTGCGATTATTTCGGATTCGTTGGGAGTGGATGTCGACGATCAGGAAAGGTTGGCTTGAGGTTCAGGTCAGGCGCCTGATCGTCAGGCTGATTCCTAGTAATCTTCCCAGCGGACGGTGAAAGAACTCGCGATTCAGCCGAAAGGTGAGATTGAAGTCATGACGTTCACGACGGGCGATTACTGGACGTGGAACGGCCTATACTTTGAACATCATCGAGAGCCCATGGCGATTACCTCCGAGTGGCTGACGCGGGTCGCGAAGTGGGCGGCTGATGAAGAGGAGCGAACCAGCCTCGCTCCAATGGCCTCGCGGCCATCTGGGGAGCACAAAACCAAAGGTGAGCGAGATTGATTTATGACAAAGGTCTACACCATTGAACTTTCTAACGAGGAGATCGCGGCCCTGTTTCCTGATCTTCCAAAAGAGGTGATTGACCATCAGGCTTGGGTTGAGGGGTATATAGAGGCCGACCTGAAGATGAGAGCTAGGAAAGCTCTTCAGGAATCCAGTGATAGGAGCAAATGAATTATGAAAACGTTTGGAATAGTATGTCTTGCGGCGTTCTGTATGCTCGGGCTGTTCATAGCTTCAATCGTCTTCGGTTGGATCGGCGGTGCTGCTGATGTTGTCCAAGAGCAGGTTGGAGCGCGAGAACTGCTCCGTAAGTATGAGTGGTTCAAGACCGCCTCGGCCGCGCTGGACGAAAAGAAAGCAAACATCGAAGTTTTTACGAAGCGAGTGACCGACTTCAATGAAAGCTATAAGGGCGTTCCCCGCAAGGACTGGCCCAGAGATGACCGTGAGCGTCACGGCCAGATTACCACGGAACTAGTAGGACTCAAGGCCGCATTCAATTCCCTTGCGGCCGATTACAACGCTCAAATGGCGAAGATTAATTGGCAATTCTGTAACATCGGCGATCTTCCGAAGGGTGCGGATCGTCCGCTCCCTCGTGAATATAAACCCTACATTCTTGATTAGGAGGAACCCATGAAGAATCTCTTGTGGCTAATCCTGTGCGCTCCGATGCTCTGTGCCGCCGACGCTTGCGACCAATCCCCGAATCAGAATGTGCAATCGGATTCAGGGGTCAAAAAAGCAAGCGCCAAAGTGGCGACCGATCCGGATGGTTATACCATCGAGCAGAAGAATGTGATGGAGCGTCTAGCGCGGGACAATAAGCCGGGGTCCATCAAGCATTTGTACGTTATATCCGCCATGTCTGGACAAGTGCTGATTTACTCCACCGTTAAGGGGAAGGTAACATCAAGCGGGAAACGACTCACGCCGACAACGGTTTCTACGAACCAACCGAATAATGCGTCATATGACGGGATTCCGGTAGATATTGGAGGGTTACGTCTTCGCACGGGGGAAGTTCTTCAGGACGATGGCACCTATGGAAGCTCTGTCGAATATCTATTCTGGTTCGATGTGCGTGGGGTCTACCACCAGCACTATGTCTCTGGAGGGCAGATTCTGCACGTTTCGGATCAGCCGCTAGCTGTGAAGGACATCGTTCTGAATATGGAGCAAACCCGATAGTCACGTTTCCCAAGTGAGATTGAATCGTGACGTCGATACGGCGGAAACTAAGGCCTTGGGTTCTTGGTGGGTTCTGGATGTTGGTTGGGCTGTGCTTTACCAGCGGTCAATCTAAATGATTGGTTAAAAGAAGAGGGCTATATGCTGAATGCCTTTCTTGGTTACGTTGTCGGATTTTATGTCTGTGCCAGCCTTTGCGCCCTGATCCATTGGATGCAGAAGCGGGGCTGGATTGGAGAAGTCAAACCATGACCCTTGTAAGCACCGATAAAATCAACGAAGCCGACGATAGGAGCAAATGAACTATGAAGCTGACAGCCGAGAACGTCCACGCAACAATCAAGGCATGCCTTCCGAAATCTGTCACTGACAAGCAAAGAGAGGCGCTTCAAGAGGGCAAGGAGATCGACGGCATTATCCCGGTCAAGGGCGTTGTCGGCGGCTTCGCCTTTATCAAGACCAAGTTGGAAGCAAAGCGCGAGGACGTGCGCTCTATGCTGGCCGATCTGCCGGACGATTTCCATGAGGACAAGGGCGGCGGTATGTCTTTTCTCAACGCCTGTATGACGCGGGATGGCGAGCATTGGGGCGAACAGCCTACCGTGAGCGAGCTGCTCTGCCTAGGGATGGGGCTCGGGATCGCCAAGATCCTCATGCCCCGCGAAATGTGGGACGTGCTTCCAGGCGGGGTGCCCTATTTCTCAGTCAAAGTCGCGTAACAGCCAAAATATGAAATTCGTGTAGAGGAGGGATAAAGTGAATGAAACGCAGATCGGCCGTCTGATGGATTATCTGTTCTCCATAGACAAGGGCCTAAAGGAGTTGAACGAAAAGCTAGATATGCTGATGGTTCATCCTTTGAAGAGGCTTGATGGCGACAAAAATAAATACGAAGTTGATGGAGAGAATGCCCAAATCCGAGTTGAAGTTGTCAATGAAGTGGAAGTTACCGGCTCTGTGCATACCTACCAATCACGATGAGCACAAAATCTGGAAGGTTCGAAGTGACATTCGTGACATCTATCTGCCGACTGTGCAGTCGGGTCGCGCCGCTTGGATGTTGTGCAGCGGAGAAATATGGGATCCCGCCTCAACTCCATTGTCGGAAGTGTTGTGGCTGGAAAAAGGTTTGGCGTCGTGTTACCGGTCGAGGAGCTTGAAAATGTGCAATTACCAGGGCTACGAGTTCGGGGCGAGCTACCCCGATTCGGTCTGCATCGATGGGAAACTCTACGACGCCGACAACTGCGACGACAAGGGAAATCTCTACGAGCCCGATGAGGACGTTCCTTGTCCGATGTGCCGTCCAGCCGATGCGGTGAAATACCATATCCATAGAATGAACAGCGGTCTCCGTACCTACGAGGAACGTCGAAAGATGGCGCGGCATTTAGTAGCGGACATCCGCAAAAACCGAAAGAACGGCACCGAACCGTGGAAAACTCGGAAGGAGTTCGCTTAAACATGAAGATTAGACATCAAACAATCGAGGAGTCTGCTCAGGATCTTCTCTGGGGATTGTTCGGGGGCGATATTCCTAAGCATTCATCGTGGAGGAGCCAGGTGGAGGGGGCGATTGGTGCCGAAAGAAGGCACGGGGCTCAGGAGGAACGGGATCGCATCGTGGATGGCATCGAGAAGATTCTTGAGGGTATCGAGAAAGGGAATAACGAGTTCGATTATGATCGGGTAGTTTTTGTGGTCAAGCGTATCCTTGCCGGTATTCGTGGTCCGAATTTCACTTGAGCAAGGATTGAAGGCGTGAGGAAGCGCGAGGTGGACCGGATGATTAGACGAATCACTGGGTATCTTTCCACTCCTGCGGGCCGCGCTTCTTTGGAACAGGCGAGAAAGGATGCTGAGCAGTTCTGTGAGGAGCTTCGGAAGAAGCGGAGAGTCGATCCTCTATCCTTATTTGAACGTGTGACGATTTAGGTGGGGAGACACGATGGCAAAAGGGGTGAATAAACCTTGTCCGTTTTGTGGAAAAAGACCCACCGGAAGGAGATTCTGTTCCTCGGAGCGCGGACCTATGCTCCAGTGCCAAGGATGCGGCGCAAACGGACCCCCTCCTCTCCCTGAAGGCGAAAGTTACTTCTACTCGCTACCTACCGAGAGGAAGTTGCAGAAGGCCTCCGTCAGGATGTGGAATATGCCGAGGGTGACATCTTAGTGAGGATGGGTGAACCGTGGGTAAAATTCTTTGTTGGTTCGGTCTTCATAAATGGAGAGGGTTGGGCGTCTATTCGTGTCAGAGGAAAGGATGCCCAGCTTACAGGATGGCGAGGCCGATCCCCAGACCGGACATAAAGGATCCGAGGTGGTAGCGCACCGAAGTGGGGAATTATGAAGCGGAAGGATGTTGAGAAGTACCTGCTGGAGATCCGGATGGAAGTTGAAGGGCTTTCGATCGAGCCTGGAAGGTTTACGGGGGGCAGCCGGGGTCATCTTCTCATCACCATTGACAACGCCCTGGTAAAGCTTGGATTCAAGCCCGGGTGGGAGAGTCGGTTGGACCGTACAGCGCGTCAATCCTTTGAAAGGTGAGCGCATGGACATCACCATCTGCGATTGCTGTGGGGAAAAGATTCCGGGGGTTTACGATACTCTGAGAGAGGGGACGCTTGTTGGGCCTCAAGGGACCACGCTTCGCATACCACTGTTCACCGACGATGAGAAACTGAAATGGAAATTCGAGAAGATCGACCTATGCGTCATCTGTAGTCGGGATTTCAGCCGGGCTTATGTGGATCTGAAGAACAGGTGCGCCGCGCGAAAGCGCTGAAAGGTGAGAAATGAATAAACTCGAGCAGTGCTACGAGGGTATCTACATCTCCGTCAAGCGTGAGCTCGAGGATGCGTTTGAGCGGGGTGTCAGTGAGGGTGCCCGCCGGCAACGCCAATGGCTGCGCGAGCAGCTCGAGAAGTACAAGGCCGATTCGGTCGTGGCGAAGATCCTGTTGGACATGAACCAGGAAGAGTGAGACTCCTCTTCCTGCCCAATCGTGAGGAGAATGTCGGTCCATCGGGTAGCTGTCAAAATACCGCTGTGACGGCCAGCTCGGGCTGGAGCAGTAGCGAATACGAGCGGCAGCTACCCGATAGGCCGAGGGAATGATGAAAGAACTAGTGTGCGTCCTCTGTGGTACTCCATGGACGAGAGTCACAAATGTCTGCGTCAACAAGGAGTGTGGAGGGTTCTCAACATGGGGGCCCTTCAAAGGGGCTGACCCCTCAAGCTGGATGAGGGTTGAAGGAGGCTGGGTTCCAAGGCCACCTCCAAAGGAATCGCTCTGGTGGCGCATCAGGAATTGGTTTCGTAGATCCGGCGGTACTGGAGACTAGAATTCGCAACCACAAATTCTCTGATTGAGCCGTATGACGAACGCTAACTTCTATGCTGTGGAGTTCTACAGGATGGACTCTGATTCCGGCGGGTGCAAACGGGATATTCAATACCTCTATGCCTACACGGCCCAGGATGCCCGGTACCAGGTTGAAGTATTACGCGAGGGATTATTCCCGAAAGACCCGTACTTCCGAGTGCTGAAGATTGAACCCGCTTGGGACCCCAATCGTGAGGGAAAATCATGACATCCGGGAACGCCCAAAAAGATCGCGGCTTTAATAACGGCCTGGAAGCCGCGGCTAAGATTATCGAGAAGTGCGTTGAGAAGTCGTTCTGCTGCGGTAAGGAAGGCCCTAAGCGGCATCTGAACGGCTTCTGCGAGGGATTTGGCCATCAAACCTTATACAGGCTGGCCGGAAAGATTCGTGCTCAGAAAACCAGCAATCCCGACCAAGAAAGTTCGGTAGATTTCGATACCAGTGAAGACGGGCTATGACGAATAGAAAACTTGAGCCCGGAGAAGAGGTCATGTTGGTCGGCCTGGCGGCTCGCGGCGCGGATCGCTTCAATCCGTACTACGGGCTTGTCGTCCATGACGATTTTTCGGATCCGGAGCTTGATCGGACAGTGCAGGTCCTTTGGGAAGACGGCCGGGAACGGTTACATCCCCGCCATTGCTTGCTGGCTTGGTCGGATGCACCTAAGGGATTACCATGAGGCGCGTTGGGTGCTGGATTGTTGGAGTTTGGTGCTGGATCGTTGGACATGAGTGGGAGATTCTTGGTGAGCGGTTCCCGAAGAATAGGTGGATTCGAGACTCCCGTTGTCGTCGGTGTCGCCTTCGTCCGTTTCCGCTTTCTTGATTGAGCGAGATACGAATGATGAAGCGGTTTCCGATCATGGTAGGCTATCAAGGGACACCTGCTCCCTGCCCATCGTCGATCCCTTGGGACGCCATCGCCCCATACGAGGGTCACGCGCTGGAGAATCACCAGCAGACGTTAGAACGACTGGCCGAACGCGGGGGCCTCGATCCGGTCGAGGCTTATTTCGTCATGACCGGGAGGCGCTGGACTGTTCCGGGGCCAGTCTCAAGAGAGACCGAGATCGACGCCTGTCAGTTTTTAGACAAGATCGTCTGCGATCAGCAGCGACTCCGAACGGATCTGCGTCTTGCGATCAAATACCTCAAAGAGCACGACAACGATTTTAATTTCATCGTGCAGCAATTCATCGAGCGCGTCGAAAAAGAGGATCTGGAATTTTAGTATTTATGAAAGCATTTTTTGTTGAGCTTTGGCGGCTGATCCGTGGGCTTTGCCCGCTGTGCGGTGGGAGGCTCAATCGATGCTACGGTATCGGACCGCACCACTCGATAACGTCGAGCGGCGTCTATGTCTGGTGCCCGAGCTGCCACGCCGAGCATTGTCGGGATCCGATTTGTAGACGGGATTGATTACTATGGCGCAGTGGGAAGCACCGGAGCCCTGGATGGTTGAGTTCGTGAAGGGCCGCCACACACAAGAGGAGTGGGACGCCTTCTACGCCTACCTGGAGGCGAGCCCTCGAAAGCGGTGGTGGATGCGCTTCTCGGGAATGGTACTGGAGATCTTAGGTTGGATTCATGGATGAACGCAATGACACATCCTGAAAACAGGCCGGAGCCGATCATCGAGGACTTGGCTTATCAGTACCAGACCCTTCGGTGCTGGATCCTCAACGAGATCGTTGACGAACGTGCGGGCCAACCCGAGGAACTTCGTCAGAAAGCAATCGCTATTCTAGAAAAGACGAAGAGGTAGGAACGTTTATGCGAGTACCGAAACACCCATGGATGCCGATTCGCAACGTGGGCAACTGCCTTCTGCTGGAGGTTCCGAATGGGTGGACGCTCGACTGGCGAGATGGCGACGACGCCAGACCAATTCGAGCCCCGCTGCGCTTCGCTGATGGGCAGACAGCAACGATCCCGGTGGGCCTTGGAGAGATCAGGTTCATGCCAAAGGTGCTGAAGGGCGCGGTGGATTACTGGGAGCGGTGGCCCTCAAAACAAGAAGCGGTTTGAGCTATTACGTGTGTACAAACTATTTCAAAAAGCACGATTGGGAGTGGAAATGGATCTTCCAGATAGGCGGGGCGATCAAACTGAGAAGGTGTCGCAGATGCCTCAAAGAAGAGATCCGGTATCCAAGCCTACCCGCACGCTGACGCCTCAGGAAAAGGCGACAAGCGAAGCTGCAGCCCGCTGGATATTGGAATCATTTGAGCGAGTTGAGGAGCGATTCAAAACGGCACACCTTCGCGGGTTCTGTCAGGGATTGGCCGCAGCCCTCGAATGTGGGCTGCACCTCGAAAACCGCGCGGAGGATTCATGACGTTTGGGTACGCATTTGCAATAGGGCTCGCGATTGTTTGGTCTGTTTGTTTGGTCTATTACTTGTGGCATATGCTGCGCTGCCCTTTGTGCCTTGGTAAGCAGGGACCAACGAAAGGAAATACTAAGTGAAATGCAAGTGTCCGGTCTGTGAGTACGGGAGGAAAGTCCAGGATCTCATCCATAGGACCCCGGAACCCAAGGACCGGGCTCTCATTGAAGAATTGTATGACAATCTCATCCATGCCGAGGATGATCGCGATTACTACAGAGTCTTGCACGACGGCTGTAGACTGAAACACGGGGGAATGGGTTTTGCTGATGCCGTCAACCTGATCGATAAGGATCGAAAAAAGAAAGAGGCTGAAAAGTAATGAACATCATCTGTCCGGACTGCAAGGGATCGAAGCAGCTCAGCGGTTTTGGATGCCCCGGCCTGAAACCGATCACGATCCCGTGCATCACCTGTCATGGGACGGGAGAGGTTCCCGAGGAGATGGCAAAGGCCTGGGTGCCGCTCGGGAAGAAGATGAAGGAAAACCGGCAGGCGAGGGGGATGTCGCTCCGGGAGGAGGCGAAGCGCCGGCGGATGCAGCCGAGCGTGCTGAGCGAGATGGAGCGGGGGGTATGCCATCCGATCCCGGATCCCGTGGTGATGCCCAAATGAACAGGCTTGAAAGCGGACATTGCAGCCGGAGAAGGTGCAATCTCCCGGGCTGCCAATGCCGGTGCAAACGCTGCGTGAAGACCAAGGGAGGGAAGTGATGCCATCGGAACAGGAAGTCGATCAAGTGATGACGGAGGCTATTAAGATTGCCAAGGATCTGATTGCCCGCGGTATGGTCTCGGATCCGCTTCCCGTGGCGGTTGGCCGGATTATCGAGCGTTGGTTTGAGCTGGGGTACATCGAAGGATGAAAAAGCCGAAGATCATCACACTTTGCGGATCCACGCGCTTTACCGGGGAGATGCTGGACGAGGCCTGGCGCTTGACCAAGCTCGGGATCCTCGTCATCCACTGGAACGTCCTGAACAGCCCGGTCGCTTTTTCTCACGGCGCGGAACGGGAGGGCGATAAGATCAAGAAGGTCATCGACGACCTTTACCTGCACAAGGTGGCGATGGCCGACGAGGTCCGCGTGATCAACATCGGGGGATATATCGGGGACTCGACTCGGAACGAGCTTCGTCATGCGGTGAAATTGGGAAAGCCGATCACCTGGCTGGAAGCCGACAAGGCGGACAAGGAATTCGCTTAAGGGGAGGGGGAGATGATGTCAAAGATTTTCGTATTCCCAGTTCGTCCGAATCCCGAAGGCGACTGTCTTTATCTTGCCGTAGCCGAAGATGGAGAGGAGATCACCGGCCATATCTCCAGCAACGAAGGTTGGGGTCAGTGGGACATGGGGGTCGTCGATGGCAGCACGAGCAAGCATGAGGAATACCGGAAAAAGTATCCCGGCGGGTATGAGTTGGAGTATGTTTCGGACTGGAAGGCTCATTCATTCCTGTCGAAGCAAGCGGACGCCAATAAGGGGGGGGAAGTAAAATGAAAATGCCCAGGAGAATTGCCAATATGGTCAAGGATCTCTCCGAAAAACATACCGGAATCCGGGTATGGCAGCATAAAGGAGAATGGAGATTGTCACGAAACCCCTGCGGCGGAGACTGTTGTGCTCACCATCGCGAGCATTTTGTCTTGGGTCGCTAAATACGGAGACGATGAAATGATGACCGAAGTGCTGAAGTGCCCGCGGTGCTGCTCTTCTGTTTTAGAGGTTTTTAGCAATCCTCAGGATCGGAAACTTTTCTGTAAGGGATGCGATCTCTATCAGACGATGGAGGGAGTCTGGACGGAAAGTCCCCATCGTGTTTGGAGCGGGCCAGCGCCGGATCAGTTCTACCCGACGATTCCTTGGGATCCTATCAAGATTCACGATTGTCCAAATAAAGATCTTTCGGGTCTTGAGGGCTCTCAAGGATTGCCGGTTTATGATTCAGATTATGAGATGTGGGTGATCGGCGTCCGGAGTGAGTACATTGTGACCATCTGGTACTGCCCCTACTGCGGAGAGAAGCTTCCATGAAAGATTACAATCCCCCGGATTGCCCCCTTTGCGGTGTGCCTGTGATGATCAGGACTGCGGTGTCGTGCTACCGCCGGAGTGACCGGAGCGTGGATGTGGAGACGCTGTTCTGGGAATGTGCCTCGGGATGTCCCGATCCTGATGACGAGAGGCCGTTCCGATTCCATGATATTCAATTGCTCAGGGCGAATGATGAGGCGGCAAAAATCACCTGGAGAAAGGCCTTTGGGACGGAGATGCCTGGATCTCACTTTTCGGCAAAAGGGTGAGATTCACTGAAAGGGAGGGAGCCATGACGCTTCAAGAAAAGATGTTTGAAAAATGCGGTGACTACAAAACGCATTGGCCGGAGGCGGTGTTCGCTCCGTGGGATCCACCTCCTATTGGAATGCGGGTCAAGAGGGGGGACTTGACGGGGACGGTTGTCGGTTCGGAAACGCGGGAGCTGCTTCCAGAGCGAGTTCATTTCGAATGCAAGACCTGCACTTGCCCCAATCCGAATTCACTGTTGGGTTGGTGGCATATCGAACTCGATCGGTACAAAGACGAGCGTGGGAAACCCCATGTTTCGATTGAATACCCGCCAGGTTGGCATCCGATTGGTTAATAAGAGGTTCCAAGATGATGACAGCAAGCGACGAGGCAGTACGAGTAGCAAAAGTGATCGCTCAGAACACGAAGATGGAATCCAATTTTGTGACGATGAGCCAGGAGCACTTTGTCGCTGCGCTAAGGGAAGCCTATATCTCAGGGTTCAATGAAGCCAGCCGTCTGGCAGATTCGCGCCAATCTACCATAAGGTGAATATGAATGACCCGAAGGAGCTGTCTATTGCGGAAAAGCGAGAAGCCTATCACCTTTTCCATAAATGCTGGGGTGATGCAAAGAGTGGCGATTACCACAAGGAGGATTGGAAAAGGCTACAGGCTTTGGTCGAAAGGTCAACTTACGTTGGACCTGATCACTTTTGGAATGAGTGTATAGCGCCATTTTTCAAAAGGTGAGAGGTGAAAGTATATCGGTGGAAGTGCAATGATCATGGTTGCGGCTTCGACTGGACACGCAGATCCAAAGAGGAACCTCGCATTTGTCCTTTGTGCCGGTCGAAAAGCGCGAAATCGTTTCGAGGCGAGGAAAGGAGAGACCATGGGAGAAAAGCTTTGGGAAAAGCTGCAGAAGACCGCTGACGTGCTCCATTGGCTGGGGAAGTACCAGGAGCGGGATGCGATCATTCTGGCTTCGCGCTTGATGAGGGCGAAGGGCATCGAAGAAATGGGCGAGTGGGAGAACTTCGTCACGTCCCAGGAAAAACTATTTGTGGCCCAGGGCCAGGGCCACGATGGTGCCTAGGATCGCAGTGCCTCCCAGGAGCGCGGCCAGGGGAGGCATCCCCAGGATCGTGTTTTCTTCGACGGGAGCCTGGAGAGGGGGAGCGGTGGTGGCTGTTGGACTTCCTGGGATGAAACCGGTCGCCTGCTGAATCAGGCTTTTTGAGGTGCTTGCGCCGATCCTGGGGGTGAAAAAAGCGGGTTGGAAGAAGCTCCGGGCCATGCGGAAAGTATAACCGACCGGATGAGGAAAAGGAAGGAGGCGATCGTGGAGTGGGAGTATACGATGGAAAATATTGTGTTTCTGAATACTTTGGCTGAATCAATAGCCAAGGTGAAGGAACAGCTCAATGGATTGGGAAACCAGGGTTGGGAATTGGTCTCGATCCTGCCAACCCCGCGTGCTCCTGGGAATTATGAGGCTCCCGTCGGGGGTATGTATATATTCAAGCGGCCGAAGCAGGTGATCGGGGCGCCCATAAAATCCAACGTTCCAGAAAGAGCCGGCATCAAGCTGCTTTGAATGGATCCGGGGCCCTAGGGCCTTCCTCGGGAAAGCTATTCACAAAAAGGTTATATTTCATTTGACTATCACAGGTGGACATCGTACACTTTCTGGCGTGACGGTCGGAGTGGATGGACGATGGACGACGACGCCAAGAGGAAGTACGCGGCCAAGCTTGCGGCCCCGATGGATCAGGCTGGCGTTGCTGCGTCGGCCATGGCGCTCATGAAACTGATGGAGAGTCGCTGGGGCGCCGCCTCCTTGGACAAATGGACTCCGGAAGTCCGGAAAGCCTACGAATCCCTCAATACGATGGTGCGCTACCTGAACGGCGACTAGGCATAGAATTACCGAAAGGACGGGATTCCCCCACGGGGCGGTGTTGACTGCGACTCGGACCCTGTCGGAGGCCTGTCGCCTCCCGGCACCGTCCCGTGGGGGAATTGAATCTCCAGGAAAAAAAATGACGAAGCAAAACGGATTCCGGTGGCAGAAGTCCTGGCACGGGGCCTTAGGGAAAGGGCTCTCGCGCCGGGTATGTCGGGATCCGTTCGTCGAGGCGCACGTCTATATGAACGCCCACGACAAGAAGACCTACGTTGGTAACATCGAAAACCACGGCAGCATGGGAGCATTCGGGCACTGGCCCTACATCGGTCGTATCCAGTTTGGATTTAAGACGCGGAATGAGGCTCGGCGGTGGGTCGAAGGTGAGATTCCCAAGGTTCGGCGAGCAATGACCAAGGCCCGCAAAGAGAACGCGCATAAGGATTGAGCTGCATGGACCGATCTGAGAGCGTCGAATTCAACAAGAAGTTCTACCGCGATGGGCGGCGGGCATTCGCCAATGGGCGGTCTCTTCAGTCGAATCCGTGGCCCGACAAGACCCTAGCCTTCAAGTCCTGGGTGGCAGGCTGGCAGGACGCGAATGAAGAGAACTGGAAGGCGTCCGAGATCAATGAAGAGGAAAATTGAAAAAAACCTGACTGGAAAAGGTGCTGGAAATGTGGGCGGATGGGACCTGATCGGGTGAAGTGCCCATGCAAGCCTCATCCAGGTATGCGGAAGTGTCGGATGTCCGTCTGTAAAAAGTGCATGTAGGATTGCAATGGAGAAGCCGGAAGAAAAGACCTATCCCTGCGGGCACGGCTGGACCTTCATGGTCAAACCCCCGGTCGAGTGCCCGACCTGTCATCCATGCATGCACGGGGACAAATGCTCCGAGTGCAAGAAGGAAGCGAATTGAACGCTATGGCGCAGACAGAATCAGAGTTTCTTGAGCACTACGCAAATATCGTAGCCAAAGCAAAAGAGTGTCTCGCAAAAGCAAACCTAGAGAGAGATCCTGGCTGTTGGCCAGCGGGACAGACTTGGGAGCAACTGTCTGGCAGTAGTAAATCTGTGTTTATGCGGCGAGCCTGCAAAGCTCTTGGGGTTAGCCGAGATGAATATCTGTCGGTCGTCCGGAATTGGCCATACTCTGAGGAGGCGTGGGGAAGTCTGGACGGAATATTCGGAAAGTGATTGAGCTATTCTATGTATCGAATTCTTCGGTTCTTTTGCAACTGCTGCAACAATGTCATTGCCACCAAGAACAAGCGTCGGGTGGTCTGCCGCTGGTGCAGGGTCGAGTGGATATTCTTCAGGGACCGAAAATCATGACAAATGCGAAGGCTAGTATAGGTCACATTTGTCCAAGCTGTATCAACGCGGTCTTCTGGGCGCACCGAGATGCCTTGGAGCGCGTCCTCGATATTTCCAATACGCCCGGGGAGGATGAGGGGGTAAAGCGGCGTGGCATGGCGGATGCCGCTTTCGATTGCCTGAGTTTTTTCGATCTGTATTACGACGGCTGTCTGCATTATGAGGACGGCACCCTCAAAGACCGCGAGATTTGGATTCACAAAGCCAGCGGTTCTGAGGCGCAGAATTCGAAGCCCTAGGGAATAACCCGAGTCGAGACGATTGCAAAGGAGAAGAGAAATGCTGGGCGTGAAGATTTCCTGCCATACGAACATTGATGGCTTCCGTGGGACCGATTGGCCTACGGAATTCTGGGTGCTCCCGAGAGTCGGGGACCGCATCCAGAACAAGAACGGGGAAAGCCTGAAGGTCGTCAGCGTGACGCACTCTCAGGACGTCGGAACTCCCGTCATCAGCATTGAACTGAACAGATGAACGTTATGACGAATACCAAAGCTCCACAGTGGTATAGCACGGAGGAGATCCGGGCGGCCATCGTAGGGGGTCGCTTCTTCGCCAAGGGGAAGACCGTCGAGGAGTCGATCGCGCTCCACCTCCAGGCCGCGCTGGAGAAGGGCTTCGACATGGGCAAGCGGGCCGACGTGACGAGCGAGAACGTCAGGCTCCGGGAGGCTCTGAAGGCGCGGGTCATGGTCTGGAACGATCCGAGCGACCGGAACTACCACCTCTGCGACCTATGCGGGAAGGCAGAGGACGAGAAGCACGATCCTAATTGTGTACTCGCGTGAGAGCGAAAATACTTATCGGTGCCAATTCTGCGAAGCGGAATCGGGGGCCGACCTTTGGTTTGAGGACGTCTGCCCACATTGCTTCGCAGTCTATGATGCGATCCTCGCGCAGGAAGGGGACGATTAGATGGTAATCAAGCTGTTCTATACTGCTGACGGATACATTGACTTGCGAGCCGAAGCCTTTCATCGGATTGGTGGAGACGTGTCTCGGATTTTGGACATACTAGGGAGGGTAGACCGAATAGTTACCGTCGAGCGGTATGACCCCTCTGGAAAGTTTATCGGGGAGGAGTCTCTCATCGAAAAGCGGGAGCACAGTTCATGACATTGGCGAATCTGAATCACAAACTCCTTGGCAGAGTCGAAGTGGAACAGGAACACGTCTGCTGCTTGAATTGTGACCGCAAGGATGGCCTGAAGAAGGTATATCCGGGCGGTCGGATGCACTTGGTTCTGGTGGACGGGCTCAACAGATATGAGCCGTGGTGTATGGAATGCTGCCTTCCGCTCCTCATGGAGGAGGCACACCGGCTGACTCACAAGATCATTGGAAAACAGGATTGAACGCAATGCTGAATGCAATTCGTGAAGTCTCTTGGTTCAAGAAGTGGCGTATTAGCCGCTGGTCTTTCTGGCTCCAAGGAATCGATCAGCGCGGACCAAAGATGATGCAGCATCATTGTCGAGGGACTGAGCGGGGCGAGCCGGTCGATTTGGTTCGAGGCGTCATTGACTTTTGGGTCTGTCGTGGCTGCGGCGCGAAGCCGAATACCTTTGTCCTGAAAGTATGGGATAGACGCCATTATTCCTCCTTCTGGCGTGATTGAGCTATATGGCAAAGAAAAAAGCTGAAGACTCCCTGAAGATCGGGGACCGCGTCTGGGTCGCCGGAAAGCCGGGGACAATAACCAGTCTCTCCAAAGACGGCCAGAAAGTGCCATGGATCAAGTGTGACGACGGGGAATGTTGGGATGCCCGCGACCTTGGAAGCGTCTATCGCATTCCCACGCTGAAGCAAGCCGCCGAAAAGGTGCTGGCCGTCATGTCCAATTCAGGCTTCTCCTATCGAAGCATCGCATGGGAGGTGGCTACGGATTGGCTGCGACGTGCGGTTGCCGAGGAAGATCGAAAGGCGATGCTGGAGCATCTCCAGTCCAAGGAGCGGACCAAGAAACGTCGGATCCGTTGAGGCGAGTATGGACTTAGATCCAAAGCTGAAGCGCGTCTCCGAGGGGTTGGTCAAGACATCGGCTAAAGCGATCAAGCGCCTGCGGGATAAAGAGCGTACCATGGACCGTGATAACTGGCGCGGTGTAACGGCGTGGCCAAGAAAATGGAGACGCAAATCATGACGACTTGCTAAAGCTAAAGCCCTGCTGGAGCTATGGCATGATGGAGCAAAAAGTAACATCATGCTGGTTTCAGTGGCTGGATCTCGTGGGGAGAGGGTATCCTTCTAACAGATGGAAACAGGAATTGAGTTCTCGGAAGAGGCCCTGAACGCCGCGGTCCGGCGCTTGGCGGGCAACGTCCGGGAAGAGGGCGAGTTCAACTGCGCCGGCTGCCTGGTCGTCAAGAAGGCCGAATTCCTGTACGCGATCGGGGTCTACATCCCCGACGGCACGGTGATCACGGAGGCGGGGGAGAAGAAGCGGATCGTGATCTACGCGGTCTGCGCGCTTTGCGGGAAGCGCGATCCAGCCAAGCTGGAAGCAGCTTGCAGCCAGAACGTCTCCAGCGTCCTGGAAGACCGGGAATACCATCCTCCGCAGTTCTAGCCGTGAAAAAGATCAAGATCGGAGACCTTCCAGAGGACATGCAGGTCCTTCTCGGACAGATGGCGATGGATACCCATGGATTCCCAATGAAGGATGATCTGGATTTCGAGCGGTTTAAGAAGATCAAGCTGCCGCTCTCCATGATTCCTCTTGAGAAGTTTCCAGATCTTCCAGAAGAACCATGGGATTACCGGGAATTTGAACGCTATCTCCATACGCCTATCGAAGAATTCCCTCCGGTGGTGATAGCTCATGGGATGTTCGTGGATGGCGGTCACCGGCTTTGGGCCGCGCGCAAGAAGAAAGCGGAGGTCTTTCAGACGATTAATGCATCGTTGGTTATTGGAAAATCGATTAAGGGTCCGGGCTTTTTTACCTTAGGGCCCATGAGAGAGTGAAATGCCTCGGACCGGAGCCTACGAATTCAAGCGCGCGGCGGCGAGCGTCGACGGGCTCGTGGCTGATGCGAATAAAATCGAGCGAGGCGAATGGGCTTGGGTGGAGCAGGACTCTGCTGCAATAAGGCGCCTTTGGCGGACCATCTATGCCAGGTGCCCGGACTGCGGAGAGTTTGCTACCCTTTGGCAGAGCTATGGGGATAAGAAGCAAGGGCATGATATCGATGCCGCTGGGAATGTAACCCCAAGCGTCTTCCATTCCTGGATCTACCAGGGCGTAGAGAAATGTGGATTCCACACCTTTCCTACAAAGCTTCTTGATTTTATCGATCGGAGATCGCCGTGACGCTTCATGTCTATGCACAGGATCAGTGGCACGACCAGGCGTTCATCGTGGGGACGAAGGAGGATCTGGTCAAGCTTCAGGCGGCAGTGGGACTGGCGATCGAACATGGAATGACGGCCTGGACGTTCTTTGCGAACGACGGGGAGGGATACGATCTTGTGATCCGGCGGGTGGACGAGCTGACGGCCGGGCGTCTCGCGGTGCCGTACACGAACGAGGTGGCGGCCGAGCGGGAAGGGAGCGAAAGGCTGCGGCCGTGGGAACTGGGGGAGAAAAATTTGCCTGAAAAGGGGTGAAATTGCGGGGTAGTATGAAGAGAGAGGGGACGAATGGCCAGGACGGAAGTGAAGCGGATCACGGACCAGGGCCTTGAGGAGCTCCTGGTGGGGGAGAGGGGATTCTTTGCCGTCGCCTTCATGTCGGTCGGGTCGGTTCCCTGCGACCATTTCCAGAACGAGCTTTCGGCGATGCCCGAGCTGATGGGCCACCGGATCAAATTTTTCCATCTGGATGTGGATGAGAATCCGACCATCGTGGACGATCTGAAGGTCATCTCCGTCCCGTCGCTCATCGTCTTCAAGGGAGAGACGGAGGTGAAGCGCTTCGAAGGGGCATACAGCCGGGAGGCGCTCAAGCAGCGCCTGGAGACAGTGCTGCTCTTCAAAAAGCCGGATGGGTCATGAAAGGCCGGCGGATCCCGATTGAACTCGAGGAAGGAAAGGCGAAATTCCCGTTCCTTGAGAAACCGGGAGACTATGCGGGCCCTCTCGTGGGATTCACCGGGACCGCGCCCGCCGTGTTCTTCCTGAAGCCCAATGCCCGGGATCCCGGAGTGCCGCCCCGCGCGCGGTCCGTTCAGCATATCGTTTCGCCTCCTCATGTGTTCAAGGAGGAGCCGGACGGCACTTTGACGGTGATCGGATCGCTGAGCGACCGGGCTGGTCCGGGATCGGAGAGCGACGGCTACCATTGCCTTCTTGTGAAGGGCGAATGGATCAAGTGTTGAGAGTCTTGCGCCGGTACAGGTGTCCTGGGTAGAATCCTTCCGTGGCGAGATCAGTGATCAAAGTGCCCTCCTGCCGGTGTGTTCGTCAGGCCAGGCAGGTTTCCATTCTACCGATCCCCGACCGTGCCGAGGTGGATGGTTACGGAACCGGATCGAGCAGCGCCGGATCGGCCCTTGGATTCCTGGTCATCCGATGCGACTATTGCAAAAGCGCCCTGAAAACCGAGGAGGCTTTTGACTTCAGTCAAGCGATGTTGATCGAGTGGGAACCTTAGGGTGGACAATGGGATTTTCCGAATTAAAATTGGTCATCGACAATTCCGGGGCGATCTTCAAAGAGGAGGAAAATCTTTTGGCGACCGTGGGAGGCTGGATCGTTCGCAAGTTCGGCTGTCTCATCCGGATTCCTTTCTCGAATGAGTGGGGAGTGGACAATCGAGGGACGATTTACCAGGATCCGCCGGTCACCTTCACGGCGGGCGTCTGCGGTGGCGATCCCTGCGTTCCCGGGACCCGGATCCCGGCCGCGCTGCTCTACGAATATTCCCAGAAGCTCGGCTGGTCGATCGCGGATCTCGTGGAGGCGTATCCGGAGCTCACCTGGAAGCAGGTGGAAGCGGCGCTCGTGTGGATCCAGGAACATCCCGCATACTGGCACGACTGGGTGAAAAAGAATGCCTACTGAGCTCACAAGGCTTGTGCCGCGGGCCTCCTGGGGAGGCTGCAACCGATGCTGGCAGGAAGGGGTGGCGCACAACGGGAAGGAAGCGGTGTTCGGTGGGCATTGTTACATCCGCTTTGCCTATTGCGAGCACAAAGAGGTGTTTGGGATGCGGCTTCGGCCGGACGGTCGGACTAGGTTCAGAAGCGTGAGGAAGGACGGCCAGGGCCGCTGGGTGTGGTCGAGTCTGGTGATGGAACCGAAGAAGCAGTAAAAATTATGGGGGACATTCTTGGGATGTCCCTTGGCGCATGCGCGGCCGCGCGAGCGTAAGCGATCCTTGAAAATGTGCTTCTCCTTGAAGGAGATTACCCGCGCTGCGGCTGACGAACGGAATTTTCGGCATGTGCGTTCTTCTCCATGTGGAGATTCCCCATCGTGCGCGATGATCCGTCCCACGACCGAGATGTCTTCTCCACCTGTATGGAGATAATCCTCAGTCAGATCGATGAGGCCGGTGGGTGGTACAGTCTTCTCCCCCCGCACGGAGATGATCCATGGGGAAGAGGCGGCAGATGCTTAGTGGAAACGTCTTCTGCACTCGCACGGAGATAATCCCCGTCTTGCCGGTGAGGTCCTAGGCAGGTCCCTGTCTTCTCCATGCGGAGATCACCCGATCGCGCACAGTGGGCGCCGGCGAGGCGAACTGTCTTCTCCCCACCAGTGGAGATCATCCTGGGATCCGAATATCCACCCACGCCCGACAGCCATTTTCTCCCCCCGCGCGGAGATAATCCTTTGGGACCTTGCCGGTAGCACTTGGCCGACCCGTCTTCTCCACCCGCACGGAGATCCTCCGTCCGCGCTATTCATAGTCAGGTGGGACATCGGGTCTTCTCTCCACACGCGGAGATAAACCTTGAGAACGGGCGGGAAGAGCGCGGCGGCTCCAGTCTTCTCCCCGCACGCGGAGATAATCCTCGCAGGAACCCCCCAGTCATGAAGTAAAGAAGTCTTCTCCCCACATGCGGAGATAAACCGGCGTGGATCAGGTCGTCGACGCTCCGGAAATGGTCCTCTCCCCTCACGCGGAGATCGCCCTGCAAAACTTGTGGCAGGATTTGCTTGCTGACAGTCTTCTCTCTATACGCGGAGATCAACCGTCGTCCAGGGTTCCGAAACGGTCCTGGATCGCGTATTCTCCCTATACGCTGAGATAAACCGTTCTGGTTCTTCATCGAAGCTGACGTCAGGTCGCCTTCTCTATATACTTGGAGATAATCCCAGCCGCTGCCATCGTTGGCATCGTGGAGTGGAGTCTTCTCCCAACCTGCGGAGATAAACCGGCATCTGAGCCTAGAACGCAGGACGCGGTGGTGTCTTCTTCCCATACGGGGAGATAATCCTTCAGGGCTACACACATCCGACTCTCGTTTATCATCTTCTACCCCATAGGGAGATCAACCGTCGGCGACCATGAGGTATTCGATGTGACGGGTGTTTCTCCCCATCCACGGAGATCGCCCTTTCGACCAGCTTGGCCTGGACTGGTATTACTGGTCTTCTTCCTCCACGCGGAGATTATCCAGATGTAAATCCTCCCATTGTCAAGGCGGTCGTCTTCTCCCCCACAGAGATCACCCGGCGTTCTGCACACGCTGGTTGCTTGGGTTCTCGTTTTCTCCTGCTATACGGAGATTCCCCACCGATGTAGAAATCGGCGGCGATCTGCACTTGGGTTTCTTCCATATGTGGAGATTGCCCGCGTCCCATGATGATCGTAGGCTGCTCTCGTTGATCTTCTCCCCGCACGCGGAGATCATCCGGTAGCCGCGCTTGATGGGAAAATCGCGCCAAAGTCTTCTCTCCCCACGCGGAGATTATTCGCAGCCAAGGACTGCGAGGAAGCTAACGCTGACGTCTTCTTCCACTCGGAGATAAACCGGCATCGGTACGCATGGTCACTCGCGATTTCGAGTCTTCTCTCCCCACGCGGAGATCGCCCAACGCGGTCCTCAATCGTGTGAGCAGCGGCGCGGTCTTCTCCCGCGGAGATTAACCCAGCGCGTGCCAGGCATCGACGAAAACGGGGAAGTCTTCTCCGAACATGCGGAGATCGCCCCATCGCAAGGTAATCAGGATCTCCGGACAGATGATTTCTCTTTGCGAGATCTTCCGTGGTGATTGGATGCATCAAGGTGGCCATGATCGTTTTCTCCCTTCACGCGGAGATAAACCTGTGGCCAGTCAAATCGCTGAAGCTCTGTCGGCGTCTTCTTCCCACACGCGGAGATAAACCTACTTGAGTTCCCACAGTAGAGGCTCATCCTTAATCTTCTCCCCCCACGCGGAGATAAACCGTAAAGATTTGGTTCCTTCAAAGATCAGAAACGGTCTTCTCCCTACGCGCGGAGATAAACCGTTATTGTAAACGCCCTTGAGAACTAGTACGTTGTCTTCTCCCCACGCGCGGAGATGAACCGTGGCTGTCCGCCGTTTAAGAAGCCCAGAAACAGTCTTCTTCCTAACAGGAGATCAACCTTATTTGTCAACCAGTTTGTAGTAGTTGCATAGGTCTTCTTCTCGAGGAGATAAACCTCCGAGCACCGCTGTCAGCACGGCGGGGATAAAGCTTTCTCCTCCCGGGAGATCATTCTGGAAGCCGAATATCGTCCCACGCCCGACATTTATATTCTCTCCCGTATGCAGAGATCACCCGATCGCTCACCGAGGGCGCCGGCGAAGCGATCCTCTTCCCACCCACGGAGATAAACCTTCTACATCCCCGGTTTGCTGGTTACGAAAGAAGTCTTCTCCCCGGAGGCGGAGATTAACCGTCGGGGTGCTAGCTTAGCGCCGTTTTCGATTGGTCTTCTCCCCACATGCGGAGATCGCCCGCGGACTCATCCTTTCATGATCAGCTTGTCAGCGTTTTTCTCAATAAGCGGAGATTGCTCTGCATCGCGCTCGGCCTTCACGGTAGCTCGTTCATTTTCCCCTCCACGCGGAGATCACCCTACAACCTTGTAGAAAAATAGAAGCCGCTATATCCATCTCTCCCTCTTGTAGAGAAATGGCCCTCCACTTCCTTGGATCATTTCGGCAGATGTAGTTTTTCTTCCTGTTCAGGAAGATTTTCCGAGGGGTGCCCCAGGCGGTCTGATCGACATCTTGCCTTCTCCTATATTGGAGATTTCCCGGACTATGTCCTCGACCAGGTCGTGGACGGAATTGGTCTCCCAAGTACGGAGATCTCCCTACGCCTCTCGGAGTTCGAGGTGATTTGGCGATGACTTCTCCTTAGAGATCTTCCGGCTCTGGAACAGGCGGCTGCTGAACTGGAGGATCGTTCTCTTCCTAGAGATCGCCCGCGCCTCTCTTTATCAAGCGTGCTAAGAGCATCTCGGACAGCTTCTTCTCCTGGAGGAGATCCACCGACGTCGCAGATTTCCCCAGAATCGAGCTTTTGATTTCTCCTCTGCACGGAGATCGCCCCGAAAAATATCTTCCAAAAATGTCATATTTTGATTGATTTTGGGAAGTGGCCGAAGTACACTTCCGGCGATTGAAGAGGGAGACATGAATCTTGCCACCGATCCCTGGATTCCCATCCTTCGGCCGGATGGAACGCGCGCGAAGATCGCCCCTTGGGAAATCACCGGCCCCGTCCGCTCGGTCGATTCCGCCCGGACGCCCTGGAATGGCGCCCTCACCGAATTCCTGGTCTCGCTCTTTCAGACCGTGCTCTTCCCTGAAGATGCGCGCGTTTGGCGGGAGTTCTGGAACGAACCGCCTTCGGCCGATTACCTGAAACGCGAGCTCGCCAAGATCGCTCCGCTGTTCGAGCTCTCCGGCAAGCGGCCCTTCATGCAGGACCCGTCTCTTCTTTCAGATCCCTCGAACAATGAAAAGTATCTGAAGCCCGTCCAAAAACTTCTCGTGGACGGCGTGTCCGAGAACAAGGAGAAGCACAACGCCGATCTCTTCACCAGCCGCCATCAAATCCAGACGCTCTGCCTTCCCTGCGCGGCTGCCGCCCTCTGGGATCTTCAGTCCCACAGTCCTCAGGGCTCGGCTGGGTATTACACCGCGCTCCGGGGCGGCGGCCCGACCACGACGCTCATCCTGGCCGAGACGCTCTGGCGCACCGTCTGGGCCAACGTGCTCGAACAGTCCTTCTTCGACATGAAGGGGCGCCCGGATCCGGAAAAATTCCTTCCCTGGATGAAGCCGGAAAACCGGAAGGTGAGTTCCAAGGATGAATCTCCGCTTCACGTCATCTGGGGGATGCCCCGGCGGATGCTGCTCAAGATCGAAGAGCGCGAAGCCGCTTGCGATACCTGCGGTGAAGTCTCTTCTCGGGTCGTCCCCAACATCTGGACGTACCGGGGGGGCTTTCAGTACGTGGAAACCGATTGGAAGCATCCCTGCTCGCCCTATGTGAGGAAGAAGGACGGTGGGTGGTGTGTCCGCTCGACGGAAGGCGATCTGGTGGGGTATCGCCACTGGATGGGCCTTCTCGTGGATACGCCGGGAGGGGATGGGGTGCCTGCCTTCGTGGTCCGGCGCTGGCTGGAACGCGACGTTCCGAAGGAGCCGTTCCTCAGGATCTGGGGCTACGGGTACAGTTGCGATCAGGCGGCGGTCAACTCCTGGTGCGAAGGAAAGATGCCGATCCTGGCGCTCACGAACGGCCACCAGCGGGAATACGAGCACCTCGTGATCACGCTGGTCACGCTTTCCCAGCGCGCGGTGGAAGTCCTTTCGGAATCGGTCTACGGGGCGGCGAAATCAGCCGGTACGGGAAAAATCCCCACTGAGGAGCCCATCACGGCCTTCTGGCGGACCACGGAGCCGAAATTTTTGGAGGAACTGCGGAAGGCGGCGGCAGCGCCATCCAAGGACAAGTTTGAGGAGATCAAGGACGGTTGGATGGATCTGTGCCGGGCGGAAGCCTGGAAGCTCTACGAGCACCATCTGACGTTCAGAAAGGTTCCCGTCATGTGGGCCGCCCGGTATGCCCATAAGCTTCGCCGGCGGCTGTCCAGCCGGGATCCGATCACGCTCAAAACTCGGAAATATGGAGACTGGAGGTTGACTGATGCTTAATCCCAACTTCGTCATGGACCAGGAGCTGAAGGACCGCGTGCGCCGGTGGTGGGGGTCCCTGGAGCGGAACCGCGGGGACCGGGCGGCGCTTGCCCATGCGACCAAGATCGACAGGGTTTACGAGTGCGACGCCTTCTACCGCCTGAAGCGGAGCCTGGACGGCGACTACAAGCTATATGATCCGGCCCTGGCGCGGACGGCCGGAGTGCTCGCGCGCATCCGGCGCGACCGGGATGGCGAGCGCTTCGGCATCCTCCTTTCCCAGAAGGTGGATTTCGACCGTGTGAAATTGCTCGAGCGGGTGAATGACTCGGATCGGCTGTACCTCGATTTCTGCCACCTGATCGGGATGCTGAAGGGCGAGGCTCCGGTGACCGGGGTGGCCGACACGGTCTACTGGTGGGAGGTCCGCAAGCCCAACCGGGAGTTCTTCTACGATTTCTTCTTGAAGGAGGGGGCATGAAATCTCTGACGGAAACCCTCAAGGACTTGAGATCCCAGATCGATGAGCTCCTGTCGGTTGCCAAGGGAGATCTGGATGGAGCCGTCATTCTCTCCGGAGTCGCTACTCAGGCAGGCGCCTGCGCGACCGGAGACGGGAAGCTGGTGCATCTCTGGTCGAAAGGGGTGGACGTCGACCTCCTTGGAAACGTCGATGAAATCCAGAAGATGTTCGGGAAATATTCAGTCACGGTGATTTTCAGGAAAATTGATTAGGAGAAAGCCATGTCCGAGTTCATTCAGATCCACGGCCTGTTCGATTACGGATTCTCGAATCCGAACCGCGACCGCGACAACGAGCCCAAGCGTGTGATGATCGGGAACGTCGATCGCCAGCGGATTTCCTCCCAGTGCCTGAAGCGCACCTGGCGGACGAGCGATCTCTTCGTCTCGGCCTTCGGCGGGAAGCTGGGGGAAGGGAATCTGGGAATCCGGACGAAGGAGTCCGGGCTCGAGATCCTGGCCAAGCTTGAGGAGGGCGGTCTTTCCGAGGCCCTGGCCGACCAGTGGACCCGGATCGTGGTCGCGGTCTTCGGCGCGGCCAAGCCCGAGAAGAAGGACACTCAGGACCACCTCAAGAACGAGACCCTCTTCTTCGCCACGCCCGAGGAACGGCGCGCGCTCCACGAGTTCCTGGACGAGATCGTGAAGAACAAGACCGCGCCTCCCAACGTGAAGGGCAAGGAGGAGCTCGAGAAGGAGGCCGCGAAGATCCGCTCGAAGATCCTGAGGAAGGAGACCACCGCCGTCGACGTCGCCATGTTCGGCCGGATGTTCGCTCAGGACAAGGATTATTCGATCGAGGGGTGCGTCCAGGTGAACCATGCCTTCACGGTGGCGGGCATGGAGCCGGAAAACGACTTCTTCGTTGCGGTGGATGACGTGAAGTCGAGCGACGAGGCGAGAGGCGAGGATCGCGGAGGCGGCCATCTGGGCAGCTTCACCATGGGCGCGGGGGTCTACTACAAGTACGCCTCGCTCAACCGGACGGCGCTGCTCGGGGAGCTGAAGGACGAGGCCCTGACCCGCAAGGCCTGCGAGGTGTTCGTCGAGACGTTCATGACCGTGTTCGCTCGCGCCAAGGGCAATTCCTGCGCCCAGCAGAGCCTTGCCTTCTACGGCCGGGTCGAGCGGGGCCAGAAGATGCCCCGGAACCTTCAGCTCGCGTATCTGGAGGCGATCCGCGACAAGAACGTGGACCGGGTCGCCATCGAGCGCATCCAGAAGACCGCCCAGTCCATGAACAAGGTCTACGGCGACCGCTACTCGGAGATGAAGGAGTTCATCGCTCTTCCTTCTTTGAGCGAAGGGGCTCTGCCTGAGCTTCTTGCGGTGGCCGGGAGGTAGGCCATGAAACACCTGGTCTTCCAACTGGCCGCTCCTCTCATGTCCTGGGGAAATGAGATGGCCCGGGAGGAGCGGCCTTCGGACGGGCATCCCAGGAAAAGCGCGATCCTGGGGCTCCTGGGAGCAGCGCTCGGGAAGCCCCGCTCGGATCCCTGGCACGGGGAGAGCGCCCGGACCTTGGGGTTCGCCACGGTCGTCCTGCGTCCTGGGGTCCGCATGATCGATTACCACACGGTCGCGACTCCGGAAGGGACGAAATCCTACGAGAGCCGCCGGGATGAGGCCGAGGTCTCGGATTACACGGTCCAGACCCTCCGGGAATACCTCTCAGATGCCTATTTCCTGGTGGCTCTGTGGAATGGGACGCCCGCGGATCTGGAGAAGTACGCCCATTTCCTGGAGGAGCCGGTTTGGACCCCTTATGCCGGCAGGAAATGCTGCTCCCTCTCCCTTCCGTTCGCTCCTCGGGTCCTGGACACCTCCACCTTGGAGGAGGCTTTTCAGGCATACCGCCTGTACGAACCCCTGGTTCCGGAGGAAGCGGAGTTTTCGATCTACTGGGAGCGGCATCCGGCCACGCAGCTTGTGTCCACGAGCGTTTCGGCCAGGAACGACGCCCTGATCAGCCGGGAGAAGAAGCTGTTCCGGACCCGGGATGAGTATCAGGGGACCCTTCACCTTGAGCGGAGGGATCATGTATCTGTCTAAAGTTAATGCGGACCGGAAGCGCTGGGACGTCGTGCATGACATCGAAGACCGGGATCTTCTGCACAAGAAAATCCTCAAATTCTTCATGACCGACCTTTCCATGGGCGAGCATGAAGATGTGCGGAAGAACCTGGGCGTTCTTTTTCGGGTGGAAAACAGCGCGATCCTGATCCAGTCGAAGGTGGCGCCCAACCAGGACCGGAAGCTTCCGGGTTACGTATTCGTCGGCTCGAAGAATATCGAGGAAGCTTATCGATCGATCCTGGAAGGTCGCCTCTTCCGGTTCCGGCTGGACGCGAACACGAGCATGCAGGTGCCCGTAGGCAACAACGATCTCGAATGGGTGCCGGAGGATTCGAACGTCCAGACGAGGGTGAAGTTGCACCGGGTGGGCTGCGGGAGTTATCCGGAACGGGCCAAGTGGTTTGAGAGGGTGGCCGAGAAGTGCGGTTTTTCGCCGGAACGTTACACGATGGACACGTTCGCGATGGTGAAGGCCGCAAAAGCCTGCTTCGAGGCGACCCGGTTTGAAGGGGAGATCAAGGTGCGGGACCGGATCCAGTTCCTAAAATGCCTTCAGGATGGTGTGGGGCAGGGAAAGTCCTATGGGTTGGGGATGCTGTCCATCAGAAATGCTTGAGGTCAATCGCTGCGAGAGAGGTATAGTGAAGTTTAGCGAGGGGCGTTCCTGGGATTCCTCTCGGCGCTTTCATTAAGCGCAAGTGATCGTTGAAAATCGCCGTACTTCTCCTTTAAGGAGATCATCCGAGTTGTGCGACCCGGTTTGCCCATGATTTCGGGACCTTCTTCTACTTGAAGATCATTCGATGACCCGGTTGCGCCGGATCAGGCGAAAGCTGTTTTCTCCTAATGCATGGAGATAAACCTGTAAGTCGTTCTCGACCCTGCTTGGATTGAGTGTCTTCTCTACACGCGCGGAGATCATCCTGGCTCGCGCCGCGCGCGCTCGTGGGCTACGCTGTCTTCTCCACACACACGGAGATCATCCTTCTGCTCGATCCACGCGGCCCTGGCCACTTCTCGTCTTCTCCACACACACGGAGATCATCCTTTAAGCCTTTGGGCATCGGTTCTGATTTCCCTGTCTTCTCCACACACACGGAGATCATCCTCCTTACTCGCTCCGTAGCCGAGCCCACACGTAGTCTTCTCCACACACACGGAGATCATCCTAACATTAGTGAGCCGGAGAGAACTCAAGAGCAGTCTTCTCCACAGACACGGAGATCATCCCAGCGCTTTCTGGGCCGCAGTTGTGGCTTGGCGGTCTTCTCCACACACACGGAGATCATCCGACTAGCTACGTCAGCTTGATGTGCCCCCGAAGGTCTTCTCCACACACACGGAGATCATCCTGCTGGCGGTGGTTCGGAACCTTAGAATCCTCAGTCTTCTCCACACACACGGAGATCATCCTGCATGGCCAGGACGGGTAAATGGGCGGAATATGTCTTCTCCACCCGCACGGAGATCATCCTATTGCAGAGGGTCAAATATTTGGTCCGCTTCTGGCTTCTCCCCCCGCACGGAGATATTCCAATGGCTTTCCACGGCACCACCCTGACCAAGGAGTCTTCTCCCTCCCTACGGAGATCACCCGACGTTCTCGTCATAGTGTATGAGACGAATATGGTCTTCTCCCTATGCACAGAGATCACCCGGCACGGATCAAGCGCATTGGCAGCCTCTTCAGGGGTTCTCCCCCGCACGGAGATCATCCTGTTCCGGTCGCCAAATGTCGATTCAGTTGAAAGTCTTCTCCCCCCGCACGGAGATTAACCGCCACGGACTACACTGAAGAACACCTGCAACGGTCTTCTCCCCACACGCGGAGATCATCCTGGACGTCCAGCCTTCCCGGTCGACGAGATGCCGTCTTCTCCCCCGTACGGAGATCATCCTATGTGTAATCAAAAAAATTGACCCATTGATTGGTCTTCTCCACCCGCACGGAGATCATCCCACAGCCCCCCAGCGGTGACGATGCGGCGGATAGTCTTCTCCACCCGCACGGAGATCATCCCTTAGCGTCCGGGCTGCGCGTGCGTGAGCTCCTGTCTTCTCCCCATACGCGGAGATCATCCTCGAAAGCGATTCGACAGGACATGCATACATACGTCTTCTCCCCATACGCGGAGATCATCCGACTTTTGGGATGGTGATGTTGCTAGGGTGCAGGTCTTCTCTCCCTGAACGGAGATCATCCTTCACTGGTTTGTGCCGCCGGAACTTCGGTATAGTCCTCTCCCCGCACGGAGATCATTCCTCGCGGATCCGGCGCATCAGCTTTTCGTAGGAGTCTTCTCCCCCGGTCGGAGATATTCCCGTAAGTGCTTTGGATACAATTGACTCAGATATGTCTTCTCCCTTTCCCGCATGGAGATTACCCCGGTCCTCTGATCCCACAGTGAATGGACTCGTCGGTTTCTCCTCACGCAGCGAGATCACGCCTTGTCGGTTACGGGTGTGGCCGAAGCCGAGAGGTCTTCTCCCTCCGCACGGAGATAATCCCGTCCCGGTTTTCGTCCGGATTTCCCACGGAGATCATCCGACGCCCTTTGTGACGTTGAAATTTGAGCTTAGGTCTTCTTCCTATGTTTGAAGATAAACCGAGGTGAGAGAATCAGAGTTCCCGGACGCAATCCGTCTTCTTCCCACACATGGAGATAAACCGAACCAGCGAGCAGGTGAAGCGTGTCCGTTGAGGCCTTCTCCCCGCGTACGGAGATCGTCCTCGGTCCAAGTGCTCGTCGCGGAGTCGCTCCCGGTCTTCTTCTCCTGCCGCACGGAGATCATCCGCTGAGAGGCTCGCGGATCGCATTTACCAGCGAGTCTTCTCCACTCGCACGGAGATCGTGCCAGACTCCGCGGATGGCCAGTATGATTTTCTGGGTCTTCTCCCCGCGCACGGAGATCGTCCCCCGGTGATGGGCCGAGACGTATTGATCGCTGCCGTCTTCTCCCCCTTCACGGAGATCATCCCGTACGCCGGTAGTTCTGGGTGCAGTCGGCGGCGTGTTCTCCCCCCGCACGGAGATCATCCCACTTTGAAAGGATTACCCTTCTTGCCCTTGCCGTCTTCTCCTCTCGCACGGAGATCATCCCGTCGAGACCCGGCAATTGAACGTCACGAAACCGTCTTCTCCACTCGCACGGAGATCATCCGTCGCGCGAACCCTAGATCGGCATGCTGCTCGGGTCTTCTCCACACACACGGAGATCATCCGGCGGTCGAGAAGAGGTCCCGCAGGATGTTCCGGTCTTCTCCCCACATGCGGAGATCATCCTGTACTCGCTCCACAGATTCGGGGCGTGTAGAAGTTTTCTCCCCCCGCACGGAGATCATCCGGCGTGCTTTTCAAGAAGTTGCTTTGCGGAAACGTCTTCTCCACCCACACGGAGATAATCCCTCGTGGTAGACCGCACCCCAGAGGGCGAATCGGTCTTCTCCCTCCGCACGGAGATAATCCTCGGCAGGCGGTCTCCAAGCGGCGTATTATCGTGTCTTCTCCCCCCGCACGGAGATCATCTGCCATCGAGATCGTCGTCCAGGATCTTTTCGAAGTCTTCTCCACCCGCACGGAGATCATCCTATGACTGGGCATCGGCTTGTCATACCCCTTGGGTCTTCTCCACCCGCACGGAGATCATCCGATATCGAGATAGGTGCGTGTCCCGGCGTGGTAGTCTTCTCCACCCGCACGGAGATCATCCGAACGGAAGTAACGACATGCTGACCCAACAAAAGTCTTCTCCACCCGCACGGAGATCATCCCACAGCCCCCCAGCGGTGACGATGCGGCGGATAGTCTTCTCCACCCGCACGGAGATCATCCGGAGGGCAACCTCCCGCGCTTCAAGGAACTCATGTCTTCTCCACCCGCACGGAGATCATCCCACTTTGAAAGGATTACCCTTCTTGCCCTTGCCATTTTCTCCCACCCCGCACGGAGATCGCCCTGGGCGGTAGTCGGCATCGTATTGTACGAGCTGGTCTTCTCCCCCGAACGGAGATAATCCTCGGAACCACAGAGTGAAGTCCGTCGAACCAGGTCTTCTCCCCCGCACGGAGATATTCCCCGCTCGGCTACTCCGGTCTTGGACCGGCTCATGTCTTCTCCATCCGCACGGAGATATTCCTTTGTCCATTTTGAAACCGATGGGAGGACTGGAATCTTCTCCACCCGCACAGAGATTATTCGCCATTCCGGAGTGTCTTTGGTCTCTGGATCGAGTCTTCTCTACACACATGGAGATCATCCGGCATCTCTTCATCGGTGCTCCCCGCTAGCTGGAGTCTTCTCCCCACACGCGGAGATCATCCGGCGATCCCCCACCAGGATCAGACGACCCAGCAGTCTTCTCCCCATACGCGGAGATCATCCTTCGTAAAGAGGCCGAAAAGGCGGACCGCGAAGGTCTTCTCCCCATACGCGGAGATCATCCTGCCCGGAGCTATGATGTACGAGTCGGGCACACGTCTTCTCCCCTCGCACGGAGATCATCCGTGATGATCCCGGACTTACTGGTTTGGAAGGGGGTCTTCTCCACACGCACGGAGATAAACCCGCTCCGAGCAGCAGCTCCGAAATCCTTGTCGCGTCTTCTCCCCCGCACGGAGATCATCCTCGGTCCAAGTGCTCGTCACGGAGTCGCTCGCGGTCTTCTCCCTACACGCGGAGATCATCCTCTTGGCTTAAACTGGATCAGGCCGGGGATCTTGTCTTCTCCCCACACGCGGAGATCATCCGAGCTGGTACTACCGTTGCGTTCCGGTCTTCTAGTCTTCTCCACCCGCACGGAGATCATCCCGTGGCTGGTTCTTGCTGGAAGAGACGAACGGAGTCTTCTCTCCCCGCACGGAGATCATCCGTTGCCGGAGGGCCGAAATGACGCTGTCCTTCGGTCTTCTCCCCCCCCGCACGGAGATCATCCTGGTTATACATACCTACCCGGTTCACTTCTAAAGTCTTCTCCACACGCACGGAGATCATCCTGTTTGCGGTCGGCGAGTTGGGGGCCAAAAAAGGTCTTCTCCCCCCGCACGGAGATCATCCATCCTGCTAGATGTGATAGATCTCCCAAACCGGGTCTTCTCCATCAGCGCGGAGATAATCCCCCTCCCCAACGCGCGCTCTCGTGCCGAACTCGTCGGTCTTCTCTACACGCATGGAGATAATCCTTGTTCCCCTGAAGGCCGGTTGCCCAGGCAGTGGTCTTCTCCCCCCTCACGGAGATCATCCGGTGATCCGAGCAAGGGGTTTCTCGCAGGAAGCATCTTCTCCACCCCCGCACGGAGATCATCCGAGGGCCCTGCGAAACGACTTCTTTTCCTGTAAGGAAATCACCCCTGCGGTCCGATGAGTTCCCAGCAATTCCGATCAATCTTCTCTCCCGTACGGAGATCGCCCCTCAGAGATCTTCTCGAGGTAGTCCGTGGGGACGTCTTCTCCACACGCATGGAGATCACGCCTTGTCGGTTACGGGTGTGGCCGAAGCCGAGCGGTCTTCTTCCTCTGCACGGAGATCATCCGTGAGGGTGATGATTTTCCGAACTGTCATACCAGTCTTCTCCCCCGCACGGAGATCATCCGAGACCCCGGAAGAGGAGAACTACGACGTCAAGGTCTTCTCCCTCCGCACGGAGATCATCCGGCGGGAAAGTCGCTCTTGATGGTCGCCATTTTGGTTTCTCCCCATGCGCGGAGATCATCCTGTACTCGCTCCACAAATTCGTGGCGTGTAGAAGTGTCTCTTCTCCCTAAGCACGGAGATATTCCGTGTTCAATCTGCGGCCAGGACCATCTGGGTTTGTTCTCTCCCCCCGCACGGAGATAGTCCCCGGTTCTCTCCGTCCGGCCAGAGCGTTGGAGCGTCTTCTCTCCCCGCGCGGAGATTGTCCCGGCCCTTTGATTCCACAGTGAACGGACTCGTCGGCTTCTCCCAACACATGGAGATTATTCGACCCAATTTCAGATAATCGGCGTTTGGACACCGTCTTCTCGCCCTGCATGGAGATCGTCCTCGTACAAACCCAAATCACGACGGCGCCACTCAGTTTTCTCCTTACTCCTGGAGATCACCCCACCCTCCGAGCCAGTTTGAACGTCCGATAGGCGCTTTCCCCCCGTACGGAGATAATCCAACGTTCCGAGCCGCTTCTTTCTCAATCACCTGGTTTTTTCTCCGCACTTGGAGATTGTCCGATTGTCCGAGCAACGTGTAATCCAGCGGCTTCGTCTTCTTCCCCATACGCAAAGATCATCCTCCAAGCCTTAGCTCAATCTGCACTGCGAAGGGGTCTTCTCCCCAGGGAGATCACCCGAGCTCCGTGGTCATTCACCCAGACCCCGTCGTCTTCTCTCCTCGCACGGAGATCACCCTTCGGATGACCCGCCGAGCCTGGGCAATTTTGTATCTTCTCCCCACGCAGGGAGATCATCCTTGGAAGGCTGGCTGGGTCTGAGTGTCCTGGGAGTCTTCTCCCCCGCACGGAGATCATCTTACGCTTTGATAAAATTGGCCAACCACAGCCTCGTCTTCTCCCCCGCACGGAGATCATCCCCTCGGCCGAGATCTTTTTGTCGACGTACTCAAGTCTTCTCCCCTCTCACGGAGATCATCCCCGGGCGGTATGGCCAAGATGGGTTACCTCAAAGTCTTCTCCCAACGAGGGAGATCATCCTCCATAGGGGTTAGCCCACTTCTCTTTGTCAATGTCTTCTTCCCCGCACGGAGATCATCCCAGGATGGCATCATGGGGAGCCCGCAGAGTCCCGTCTTCTCCACACGCGTGGAGATTAACCGACCAGGTACTCGTCGTACTCGGGTTTCAGGTCGTCTTCTCCACATACATGGAGATCGTCCGCCAGGAAGTCGCACTTGATGCGGCTAAGTTTTTGTTTTCTCAACATGCATGGAGATCATCCGACCCCCGTTGCGACCTTAGAGTCCCCCGGGATGTCTTCTCCCTCGCATAGAGATCATTCTGTAGCCGCCGTCGGGAAACGGCACGCCGCCTGGTCTTCTCCCCCCCACGGAGATCATCCCTGGCACCCGAATATCCGTCAGCAGCCCTGGTCAGTCTTCTCCATCCACACGGAGATCAACCATCGGATGACCCGCCGAGCCTTGGCCATGTTGCGTCTTCTTCTCACGCATGGAGATCCCCCGCCGCGGCTAGGCTGCGAGCCCGGAGCGGTCTTCTCTCTCCGGACGGAGATCACCCTACGCTGGTGTTTCGACGATTCCCGATCTGTAGGTCTTCTCCCCCGGTACAGAGATCATCCGCTACCCGACGGAACCATTTGCATTGGTAACGGGTCTTCTTCTCCCGCACGGAGATAATCCCCTACCAACTGCACATGCCTTCCTCGGCTTACGGTTCTCTCCCCTCGCACGGAGATTAACCTGGTGAAGGGCCGCGGTTTGTAAGGAAATCCTGTCTTCTCCCCCCGCACGGAGATCATCCCCGACATTCCCCTCGAATCGTCGCCCTTCGAGCGTCTTCTCCCCGCACGCGGAGATCATCCAAGCTGGCGGGCCGGTCGGCGCCGCCGGCAGCGGTCTTCTTCCCACACGCGGAGATCATCTGGTCCCGCCTCTCGAATTCCCGCGGCAGTGGCGGTCTTCTCCCCATACGCGGAGATCATCCGACTTCGGCGCGAAGGGCAGCCCGAGTTATCGGGTCTTCTCCCCACACGCGGAGATCATCCTTTGGAAAGGTTATCCGGGGTCGTGGTCCTCCTGTCTTCTCCCCACACACGGAGATTAACCCCAGCGCCGTTGATTTCGAGCAGCAAATGACAGATCTTCTCCCCCCGCACGGAGATTATCCTTCCTGGACCAGCAGGCCTGCACCGAAACCGAAGTCTTCTCTCCCGCACGGAGATCATCCGAAGAGCGACATCGACGGCATCGCGGTGGTGACGTCTTCTTCCCCCGCACGGAGATCATTCTGAGCCACCCTTCGGCCGCTTTTTGAGGTGCAAGTCTTCTCTCCCCGTACGGAGATCAACCTCAGCCTCGGCCGGGAAATGGCAAGACGGGAATGCCGGATGAGGGTTTGTCTTCTCCTCACACACGGAAATAATCCGGCATCGGACCCCAGGGCGTGGGACGCGGTGGTGTTTTCTCTCCCCGCACGGAGATCATCCCTTGCCGAGGAGTCTGTTTACCGGCGAGCTCTTGTCTTCTTCCCCGCGCGGAGATTACCCTTCGCGGAGGTTCCCAATTCTGCGGGCGTCTGCGTCTTCTTCCCCGCACGAAGATCCCCCGGCGTGATCAATACCTGCCTCCGTCATCCTGTAGTCTTCTTCCCCGTACGGAGATCACCCGCAAACGCACTCCTGAAGGTTTCCCGTCGCATCGTCTTCTCCCTCGCATGGAGATCACCCGGTCGTGAGCACGATTGAGATCGGAGCCTGGTCTTTTCTCCTTCTGTATGGAGATCGCCCGTCCGCGAAGGCACAGATTACAGGTAGGACGGTTTCTCTTTGAGATTCCCCGGTCGACCAACTTCTGTTCGGCAAACATTGCCAGGTTCTCCCGAGGGAGATCATCCGGCCCTTTCCATCCTGAGAGAAGTTCTGGTTGAGGTTTTCTCCTCGTGAGATCGCCCTCGTGTGCCCCATGCTGGCGGAGGTGTCTCAGGCTCTTCTCCTAAATGGAGATCATCCGATTCCTCTCGCGGCAAAAGGTAGAAACTCAAGGTATTCTTCAGGCGAAGATAAGGAGGCTGCTCCATGGAAGGACACGAATTCTACTGCACCCAGGACGAGGATGGCCGGTGCCAGAAGTGCTTTGAGACGACGAAACAAGGCATCTCTAAATTCCTCGTCGTCTTCGGAGAGGTTCAGGAACGAATCGACAAGGAGCTGGCGGACTGCGAGGATGTCTGCGATCAGTGCTTGAAGGAGGGTATGGATTATTTCCTGGCGAAGATCTTCCGGAGCATGTTCCTGGCGTATCCCCGGCAGGTCAGGCTTTCGGTCGGGCAGATGCTGATCAGTCATACCAAGCGGGCGAAGGGGCTGGAGGCGATGCCGCTGGCCGAAAAGGCGCTCGAGGATCTTCTGGCGTTTGACGATCCCGGGGATGATGAGGGGGACGTGCTGGATGGCGGGGAGAAGACTTCACCGGAGCGGGATACGCATGCGTGCAGGGCGAGCAAAGGGAAGACGGCGTATTATGACGGGGGATCCGGCGGGAAGGCGGTTATTACGAAGTGGAATGGGACGTGGTCCTGCGGCGCCGATGATGCGGGGGTGAACGAGATTGCGTTTTGCCCGTTTTGCGGAATTAAGTTGGTGTAGGCGGGGTGTTTTGGATAGGATGGGGAGGAGATGATGGAAACATCGACTTCAAGCTGCGACCGGTGCCGGAAGGAAGTTCCGAGCGCGCACATGGTCTATTGGCTGATCGAAATTTGGAATCGCGGAGTGAGACTGCCCGCCCCGGACGTGGCGATCGGGTCACCAAAATACTGCAAAGCCTGCGCCCAAGAGGTGAAGGCGAAGCTGAAGGACGCGATGGGAGAGGATCTTCGGTTTTTGGATTGAGGGGGCTATGAGATATCCGGTGCTCAATCTCGGCCAGTACGACATCGCCGAGGAACGTCACCTCCTGCGGGAAGCCTGTTCCCAAGCCGATTTCTACCAGAGCATGGCCCAGCAGGATCCGAGCTACCAGGATACGGCCGACTGGTACTCCTCCCTCTGCGCGGAACGCCAGGCCGCCCTCACCTCGGATATCCAGCAAATTGCCCAGCAGGAGACTCCGCTGGCCATGGAGGGATCGAATCTTGGCTGGCGCCGGCGGGTTTCCCTCGTCGCGGGCCTGGGCACCCGGGTCCTGGGGCGTTAAAAGGCGTCCCGGCAACTATCAAATTTTCTTGACCTTCCAGGAGTGTACCAGATACACTTGCACCGTGGCGAGATCGTGAGAGGGGTCCACGGTGAAAGCGCTCATCATCCTGATCCGGCGTAATTTTCTGGCGCCTCTGGGCGCATTTTTTGGCACGGCTTTGGGATATGTCGCCGGCGGACAGGCGATCTGGATGCTTGTGATTCCTCCGTGCCTTCTCCTATTTTCGATCATCCTGGATCTTTGCCTTTCCAAGGCTTTCGGTAAACCCATCGTTCCACCAAGATGAGCGCAGAAGAAAAAGTCGAGATGCTGATGAAGGCAATCCTCGAGATCAACGAAGCGACGTATGCGGAGTTCCAGGAGCATCCGACCAAGATGTTCGATCGGTCGAAGCATGCGTGTCCGATGTGCGGCCGGGCGTCGACGGCGGCGCATCTTCGGTCGAAGTGGGCGCTCGTCCAGGAGATCTCGGCTCGGGTGATCCGGGAGATCGCGGAAGCGGGATGAAGGACTGGGTTGGAGAAGCGACCTTTGATCGCACGAAAAAATATCGGTATTCGCTCGTGCGGCGCTTCATCTGCCCGAGGTGCGGGGATGAAAGAGGCCTCTTCGAGTGCGAGCTATGCAGGGATTGGCAGGACAAGGTCGTGTTCATCATGCTCAATCCCAGTACCGCCTCAGCAGAGAAGAATGACCCCACTGTCGCCCGGTGCTGCGCCTATGCGATCCTCTGGAAGTTCCGCCGCCTGGTCGTCCTCAACATCTTTGCGATTCGCTCCACCGATCCCAAGATCCTCTACTCCGACCTGGATCCCGTGGGTCCGGAGAACAACATCAATATCCAGAACTGCTCGAAGGGAGCGGGGCTCATCGTCTGCGCGTGGGGAGTCCATGGGAAGCATCTCGAGCGCGGGCAGGAAGTGCTCAAGATGCTCCGGCACAAGAACCCCCACTATCTCAAGCTCACGAAGGAGGGGATTCCGCAGCATCCGCTTTATCTCAAGGGCGACTTGAAGCCGAAGCCGTTTTTTAATAACTGAGCCTGGAAGAGGTTGAACATGGGATCCATGGTCGTGATCTGTGCGCTCTTGAGTTATGTGATGGGCATACTGACCGGGGTGGTGTTCCGGAAGCGCTGCCTGCACGACTGGGAGCCGGTGGTGGAGCGCGAACTGCCGTCCAGGGCGGAGGAGCTGAAGAAGGCGGGGGAGAACATTGCAGCGTGGCGGGATACGGAAGACCTGGCTAACATTGCCTCGAAGAAGTTTTTCGCGATCATCAGTTGCAAGAAGTGCGGCGCAGTGAAGGACTTTATGACCCAGACGTGAAAGCGCGAGAGGGGGCAGTATGGACGAGAGGGAGTTTGACAAAATATTTCCGGATCAAGTGAAGATCCGGGAGGCGGCGCGGGCCGAGCGGGAAAAGCTGGGCGTGACCCTGGAAGGAGTCGCCTGGGTGGTAGCGAAGCTGAGGGAGCACATGAAGACCGGGGGGACCTACCGGTACCTGGTCTATACCCAGATGGGCCTCCCCAGGGAGAGCGATGCCTACTGCGCGCTGCTCGATGCCAGGCTCATGGAGGTCCATAACCGGCTTTTGCCGGAGCGGCCGGAGGATCTAGAGGCATGAGCGCCCGGACGCGGATTTCGGATGCAAGGCTCGCGCAGTGGATCACGCTCCTCAAAGGACGATCGGAGGGGCGGATGGATGGGGATACCTGTTCATTCACCGGTTCCGAGATCCGGGAGCTGGTGGGGATCTGCGAGGATCTTCAGGCCGCGATCGAACTCCTGGAGCGGACGGCCTGGCTTCGTGGGCTGGGAAAGAAGGGACAGAGGTGAAGGATGGGCTGTGGATATGGGGACTTCGATGAGGCGTGTTCTAACTGCGGCAGCACCAGGTGTGATGGCTGCAAGGGGATCATGGAGACCCTCGAATGGGCGCTCGTTCACCTGAAGCGGGTGTCGGATGCGGGCCTCTCCCTTGAAGGCTTCAAGCGGGAGGACCTGAATATGGCCATTCAGGTGTGGCGGAATAACCACTGGAAAAGGCCCGAGTTTTGGAGAGCGTGAGGAGCTGATGCATACGCCCGGACCCTGGAGTGTCGGCCAGACTCGGAACATGCGAAATATTGACCCTCGGCTTCAACCCCTGTGGGAGACCCTGGTTCATGTGGGAGACGGCGGAGACCAGGGGAATTGCCTGGCGATCGCCTATCTGGGAGGCAAGGGGGCGATCAGCCAGAAGAGGGAGGACATCGAGGCGAATGCGCGTCTGATCGCCGCGGCTCCGGACATGTTCGAGCTCATCAAGAAGCACCTGGAGGATTCCGGCTGCGACGGCGACCTCTGCGCCCGGGTCTGGCATGATGATTTTAGGAAGCTCATCCGGAAGGTGGAAGGGGAATGAGCAAGGCGAGAAAGGAACCTTGGAATTGCGAGGCGATGGAGGCAAGTAGATCCTGCGATTTTCGGGCGATCTTCCATTGTCCGTCCTGCGACAAGATTTTCTGTGATGTCTGCTTCAGTCTCCATAAAAGGGTCTGCAAGGTCTTTAACGAAACCGACCAGTGCCTCTGCATCTGGCCGGAACACAAGGAATGGCCGGCTTGCGGGCATGATAACCGGGGGCCCAAGGGGGCCCGGGGGCAAGTAGGCCTTGGGAAAGAATCTCTCGTCAAGTTCGAAGGCCCTGAAGTGGCGGTCCATCCCTGCCTTCATTGCGGGGCGGAGCCGGATTGGGATTGGGTGGTAGCACAGAGCAAGTGGTGGGGTCAGACGAAATGCAAGATTTGCGGGATCTGCTTCAAGGTGACGAAGCTCAAGATCGAACACCTGAAGGACGAGCATGGCGATCGCTGGAGGGCGAGAGCTGAGGAACATGAGCCTTGGGTGTCTCTTGAGAAGGAGACTCCGACCGGCCACGATCTTAAGGTCTTGGTCCATGAAGCCTGTCTCGACAAGGCGTTTCCATTTGGATGGAGATAACAGGGAGGAGAAATGGAAAGATTGTATGAGATGTTCGCGAAGGCGGTGGCGGGAACGGGGCTCATCATCGGATCGCTCACTCTCGGGGCCTTTATCATTGGCTTCCCCTTCAGGTTGGCGTGGAACGCATCCATGCCAGGAATTTTCCACCTGAAGGAGATCGGCTACTGGGAAGCCTTTGCGCTGATCTGGGTGGCGGGGATTCTCGTGAAAGCGAGTCCGAAATCTTAAGGAGAGAGCATGGGCACCACTCGATCGGTCGTGAAGAAGGACAGCCCGGAATGGCTCCGGTGCCAGACGGTGATCCGGAAGCTGGTCAAGCAGACCGGGCAGGATGCGTTGGTGTACGCGAAGAATGCGCTTGAGCACGAAGACAGCGAGCCGGAGCGGCTCAAGACCTTCTGGGACAATGCCCGGAGGCATTTTGATGATTACGAAATGAAGGCGACTCCCAAGCCGCCGACCACGAGAACCAAGGTTCAGGCGCCTGCAGCTCCCGCTTCTCCTCCTGTTCCAGAAGCTCCTCAGGAAACAGCGGTTCCCGCTCCGGAGATGGAGAAAAAGTGATGGCGGACATGAAGGCGAAGGAGGGCTGTCGCACCTGCGACCAGTACGTGAATCTCGAGGGCGCGCTCCGGGAGGCACAATCGACGCCGCTTTGGCCCTGGAGCGAGATCCTGAAAGGCGAGCTCGTGCTCCTGCGGAACGAAATCCGCGAGCATGTCGGCGAGCATGAAATTGAAGATGCCCAGAGGGAGGAATGCCGCCTCCTGGTGCTCGGATTTTTCGAGGGAGATGCAGAGAAGACGGCGGCCTGGCTTTTGACCAAGAATCCGCTTCTCGGGGACATCTCTCCGGACACGATGCTACACCTCGGCCGCGGCGAGAAGCTTTTGAAATTCATCCATCAGCAGCTTCTTGAGAACAAGAGGCCGGACGAGGCTGGCCGACAAGTCTGAATGCCATGATTCATAAGCATCCGATCGGCGGCTGGGTCACGCACATGAACAACCTTTCGGAAGGAAAGGCGTGTCCCCATTGCCCGATGACGCCTGCGGAATTCGCTTCCGCCATGAAGGCTCAGGAGACGGCCGAGGACGAACGGGAAGCCCGGGTGATCGCCCGCGGGCTCATGATCGCGCGGCAGGAAGGCCAGAAGGAATGCCCCCTCTGCGGGATCCCGACCCCGGTCTCCGACCAGGATATCCATGTCCGCGGCTGCTTCGACATCCACTCGAAGGCCGAGCAGGTGCGCCTGAACACGCTGCTCAAGCGCTCCTACGAGGCGGTCATGTGCTTGGAATTCCCCCAGGAAGAGACCAACAAATTCTTCCAGCTTGCTCGCGACCTCATGCGCGAGATCAATTCCGTGGTCAATATTACCGGATCTCGGAACGTCTACGGCCCGCTCCTTTGCCTGCGCTGCTACCAGGATTTTTCGTATGGAGGCCTGATCGGGCAGATCACGGTGCTCGAGGACCAGGTGATCGATTTCGGTCTGAGCGAGATCGGGAAGAAGTGCAGCCACGACCGGGTGAAGTTCTGGAGGGGCTTCTTTCAAGGGTCGGATGGGGAGGCCAAGGAAGTCCAATGGTCGACCTTCAGTTAGGACTACGATGAAAATGAGCGACAAGGCGAAGTGGGTCGCGATCCATGTCGAAAATCCGGAATATCGCCGGACCCATCTCATTGATCTCGAACAGGTCGAATGGGTAGAGAGAAGCGAAGGCGGCGGTATCACCCTTTTCTTAAAATCCGGACTCATGAAGACCATCATGCCTGCGTTCGGGCCGAAGGATAAATGGCTTGTGACTCTCTGGGAGTATCTGCAAACGCACACGGGACTCATGATTGTTGAGGAAGAGATCCCCACGGAGCGCTCATGAGAAACATCCCCCAGGCGATCGAGTGGAAGATGGGCCGGAACTACCACAAGCGGGAAGGCCATCCCCTCTGCACGGTGAAGCAGATCATCTACCGCGCCATGGTCGGCTTCAATTTCTTCGATGACCTGGGCCCGCTGGTCTCGGTCAAGGCCAATTTCGACGATCTTCTGGTCCCCCAGGAGCACCCTTCACGGAGCCCCATCCACACCTACTACTCCGACAAGGATTTTTTGTTGCGCACGCATATGACTGCCCACACCGTGGACCTGCTCCGGGCCGGGGAGCGGAAATTCCTGGTGAGCGGGGATGTCTACCGGAAGGATCTCGTGGATCCCACGCATTACCCGATCTTCCATCAACTGGAAGGGGTTTCGCTGATCAACACGGCGATCAACGAATCCCAGGACTCGAAGGATGACCTGACGCGCACCGCAAACGGCATCCTCCGGGCCCTCTTCCCCGGAGTCACCCCGATTTGGAAGCCGGTCGGCATTCCCTTTTGCGATCCCGGCTTCAAGGTGGCGGTGGACCTGGGGGGTACGGAGCTTCCGGTGCTCGGCTGCGGGGTGCTGAAGTCCGGGGTGCTCGTGAATGCGGGGCTCACGACTTGGAAGGGTTGGACGTTCAGCATCGGCCTCGACCGGGTGGCGATGAAACTGTTTGAGATCCCGGACATCCGGCTTTTCTGGAGCGACGATCAGCGCTTCATCTCCCAATTTGAGCCCGGCCGGATCCTCCCCTTCAAGCCGTTTTGCGAGCATCCTCCCGCCGTCAAGGACCTGTCGTTCGTGATCCCGGAGGGATATGAGGAAAACGGCTTCTATGAGGTGGTGCGGAACATCGCGGGGGATCTGGTCGAGGCGATCGCCGAGATCGGCGCGGAGGAGAAGGACGGGAAGAAGTCGAGGACCTACCGGATCCGGTACCGCGGGGTGGAACGGGTTCTGGGAGACGAGGAAGTGACGGAACTCCACGACCGGGTGCGGATGGCGACCAAAAGGTGCTGTTTCGTGGAGCTCCGATGACGAGGATTTCTGTTGAAACCATTGCCTATGATCCAGGCGAGGCATTCAAGGAAGCGGTTGCTGAATATGAAAGAAGGCCACGGGGTTATAGGCACAACCATTACAAGGTGACGCTTTTTGATGTTTCCATGGGATGGAGACCTGACGGCAGGCCTTACTTTGAATGGAGTTTTGAAATATACCGTGTTTAAGGGCTTTGAAAAATGAGGATCGCGGATGTCAAAAAAGGCTTGCAGGTAAGCACTTGGCACCCAGAGCTTCTTATCGAGACGCTCCGGGACAAATTTGCGATGGCGGCTCTCCAGGGGATGATCTCCTCGGCGCCGATGTGCGACCGGACGGAGGTGGACAAGAAGGCCTGGGCCAAGATCGCCTACGCCTGGGCGGATGCAATGATCGTGGCCAGGAGGGTGAAGTGAAGAAGAAGGGGAGAAGGGCGAAGAAAAAGGGATGGGACGAGGAGCTTTTGTGCGGAAAAAACAAGGGGGAGATCGGAAAATGGCTCAAGAAGGCGGGCAAGCTGCGCTATGAGCTGAAGAAGAGCGGAGTCTGCTCCATCCGCCACCTCGAGTACCAGCTCAGATCGCTGAAGCCCAAGGATTGGGCCTTTCTCACGTCCGGCGGGGATTCCCTGTACGTTCAGATCCGCAATCATGGTGGAAAGCCCCGGGCGATTTATGAGGAGATCTGGAAATATACCAAATGAGTGCCTGCGAGATCCGGGTCCCATGATATGAGTGCCTGGGAGGATTTTGTCGAGCTGACGGCAGTTGAGCCTGCAGCATGGCTGCTTTATCCGGACGACCGGATCGGCGGGGTGACCTTGGAGTTCTTCGATCTGGAATTCTATGTGGGGCCGCTCGAGCAGGGGGCGGGGGTATGGAGGCTGACGGGGACCCTGCCGGCGGTGGTGGCTCAAGCCCAGTGGCGGTATCAGGATATCCTGAAGCGTCGGGAGGAGGAGCGCAGTGGCTAACGTCTATCCTCATCTGCCGATGGACCAGCAGATCGTCAATTTCGCGAACCAGCGCCTTTATGAGCTGAAGCGCGAGCGCCGCGCGTGCGAAGCCGAAATGGCCATGTGGGAAGGCATCCTCGAGCGGATGAGTGTCTGCAAGACCTGCAATGGTGAAAAGACCATCCAGAGGCTCAGCGTGGAAGGGATAGTGGATGGCGAGCCATCTGCCTGTTCTGCTTGCAAGGGAACCGGAAAAGCTTCGTGATGGGGAGCTTCATCGAACGCGGCGTCCTGTGGAATCAGTTGCTTGATCGGAAGCATCTCAAGGTGGATGCCCGGCATGGACTGCTCCACGACAGCGTGAAGATCTACCGGATCACAAAGGGGGAATTGAAGGAGCTGATCGGCCGGAGGGAGGCCCCTCAGGTGTTGCTTCTGGCGCTCGAGCAGTCGACGAGACGGAAGGAAGTGGCCGTCAGGAATCTGGTGCTCGGGAAGGCGGAAGTCCTGGCGGCCGCCCAGGCGATCGTGAAGGAGATGCTGGGGCTGGAAGGGGATCTCCAGGGAGGCATGAAGGAGGTCCTCGGGATCCTCCGGGAGATGGTGGAGAAGGAGCGGGCGAGCAAGGAGAAGGAGAAATAGGTGGAGACTGAGCAGAAACCCAAGGCGGAAATGACCTGGTCGGAGTTCCTGGAAGAGGGCGAGAAAAGATTCGGGAAGGATCGGGAGCGGTGGAGGTTTGTCTGCCGGGCCTGCGGGCATGTCCAGAGCATGGCGGACTATATGAGCCGGCATCCGGAGGCGAAGCGGGAGGAAGTCTCGAGCTGGATCTTTTTCGCCTGCGAGGGGCGGCAGGATCAAAAGGTCGGCTGCAACTGGTCTTTGGGCGGCCTTCTTCATGTCCAGGACAGGATGCTGACCGGGACGGGGACCGAGAAGGGCTCGTGCCCCGCGCTCCTGTTCGAAGGGGAAGCCGGGGGCGAGCCGTTCTATACGCCAAGAGAACTGCCCGCGACCGATGAACGCAAGCACGACAAGTGAGGGTGGGTAAATGGGGATTTATTGCGAGCGGCATTGCTTCTGCGGGCAACCGACCTGGATGTTTTTTAACGGCTGGTGGCAGTGGGTGCGCGAATGCTGCAAGTGCCATCGGAGGATATCGGAGTGAGAGGTGAGAAGCTGATCGGGAAGGAACCTCGCCAGTACCTCGTTCGGACCTGGATGGATGGTCAGGGATCTATAGAATGGACCATCTGGGCGCATAGCTCGGAGGATGCGAAGTTCCAGGTGGACCTCGAGTTCAAGCAATCTGGGATTAAAGGCTGTGTAATCTACGTGGGTCCCATCAATCCAGACTGCCAATGCCTGAACGAGTGCCGCTGTGGTGGGCTTTCGGACCAGAATCGGAAGAAGAAGGATGAGCCGGTATAAACCGGAAACAGCCTGCGTTTCGATGCTCGGGAATCATCCTGAATTCTTCACGAGCTCGAGAAGCTTTGTCGAAATCCCCAGCATGCATGTTGATTTCGAGATCCCTTGTGAAGGTCAGGTCTTTATAAGCGGGTATATATGGGTTTCGGGGGAGGTGATCGAGATTGCTTTCCGGGTCGATGAGGGCGATTGGGTGGCAACGGCAAGGTTGACCAACAATGGTTTTGCTGGAGACAGTGAAAAGGAAAATATCGCTCCCCTCAGCATGGCGCTCCTCATGCCTCTTTCCGAGGGACTGCATCGGGTCAGCATGGGTTTGCGCGATGCGTCGGATCATGAGGATGATGATCCCCGGCACTGGAGTCCGAGACCACACAAAGAGCTTTCCTTGGTCAAGGCGGTCGTGTCGGCTGAAAAGCCGGGCTTGATCCAGGTCCTGTAAGAGTGAAGGAGGGAAGATGAGGAGAAGGCATGAGCGATCATGAGCATCACTGCCGGATCTGCGAGAATCTATTCTGGTGCGAGAGAGTCACCTGCGGCGAGATCGTGGAGTGCAGGGATTGCCAGCGCATGCTGGATTTGCTTTCGCCTTCGGCAAAAGGCCTCTTCGTGATTCTGCTCCAGAGGATCGAAAGGCTGGAAGATCCGAAGTGGAAGGTATGACCAAGCTGGAAACGGTGGGTCTGGGCCTTCAGATTCTTGGGTTTACCCTCGGGATGGGAGTGGCGGTCTACGAAAGCTGGCGGGCCGGTCGGCGCCGCCGGCGGCGCAGTCCGGACATCATGGAGAGAGGGAGAAACCGGATGGTCTATCTCCAGTATCTTGCCCAGGCCAGGGAATCCGGCCTGCCTCCGGATGGGCGGCGCTACGACCATCCCTGCGACCGATTCCTGGAGTCGGCGGAGGATCTCCTCATTCTCGGGTATGCCAGGCGGAAATATTGGCTCTGGGGCCCGCTCGGGATTACGAAAAAGGGGTGTTGGAAGTTGATCGAGATCGCGCTCAAGAAATAAGAGGAAAAACATGCCGCTGCTTTTTCGCGACAAGGTGCTCATGGACTGTTCCAAGGAAGAACTGATCGATGCAGTTCTCGATCTCGAGCAGGTGATGAGGCGCCTGCGCGACCAGGTGAACGGGCAGATGGACCTCCTCTTCGACTGGAAGGCGAGCTTCGAGATCGAGAAGGCCAAGAAGAGCGAGCCTCCCAGCCCTTCCGCTCCGGCTGCTGGATCCACCCTCAAGTCCGACCGGGCCCACAAACTTCGGTTTTTGACCCTGGACCAGGCCAAGGACATCCTTTTGCGCTGCCATGCGATCCTGGACCGGGCGGAGATCCCCGAGGCCGCCGGCGAAAACTGCAACGATCCCGAATGCAGCTCCCACCTGACCCACCGCCTGCATGCGTTGATGGACCGGTACAAGGAAGGAAAGCCATGAGCATGGATCTCGGCCCGGAGGAGCGGGAGCGGATCATCTCCCGGTCCGCCCAGATGATGGCTCTCGCGCGCGAAGTCATCCGGAACATGCACGACAGCCCCGACGGCCCGGTCTTCGGGGACGAGCCGGGGATCCCCGAGGTGGTCGCCGTGGCACAGCTCATCGCCAATCTCAATGCCGCCGGCTTCTTCCGGGACAAGGCTGCCCAGCCCCAAGCGGCCCCCGCCGCGATCGTTCCATCCGCCGAGGTCCAGAAGGTGCTGATTGAGAATGTTCTCAACGAATCGAGCCGGATCATGAAAGAGCGCCTGGACCAGTTTTACGGTCATTTCGTGCAGTCGCTCAGCCATGGGGTGGGCCAGAACCTCGATAAACTCATGGAAGGGAAGATCGAGGATGCTTTTCGCAAAAGAGGGCTGCAATAGGAGGGGACATGTTCAGCAGGAGCGAAGGGATCAGGCTCGACACCATGGAGGACGATCCGCCGATCAAGCTGGTGGGCAAGCTCGACGACAGGTGGTGGTGGGAGTTCCTGTGGTACCGGGAATATTGGAGTTTCAAGGTCTCGCCGACCAAGGAGAAGCTGGAAAGGCGGGAAATCTGCTCCGAAAGCTCGGTTTTTTACACGCATGAGCTGGTCACAAGGCCGCGGTTCAGGCCCGGAAGCACGGAGCTCGCTCGAGAGATCAGAAATGTGATTCTCGAGGTGGTGGCCAAGTTCAGGAAGGAGGTTCCCGGCCGAAAGGTAGGGGTGTGAAGGTGGAGATCGCAGAGAAGTACAGGTGCAAGGAATGCGGCAAACCTGCGGATTTCCGGTTCTACTCGGAATACTCGCGATATGAGGTCCCTCCCGATCAGGAGGCGATCGCCATACCGGCAGGATCCCGCTTTCAGTGTGAACACGGGCATACCTGGAAGGTTCCGGGATTGACCCGCCATGATGTGACGATGGATCCCGAAGCCGAACCGCTCTATAAATACAGCCGGGAACTCGAGCGGAAGCGCCTCGAGCTGGATGCTCACCGGGTGGAGAGCTTGAAGAAAATGATTCCGGTCGAGAGCGGCGATGCTCTTCGCCTCTTGTTTCAGATCCAGGAAGCCCTTCCGGAAGCCGGCATCGCTTCCGGTCTCCACCTGGGAGTCGAAATCCTGCTCAAGAACTTCAAGGAGCAGAAACAACGTATCGATGATCTCTACGAAGCTCTTGAGGAAGCACATTCGGTCGATCGCTGTCCATACAATGATTACGATGGCTGCAAGAAGTGTCAGGTGATCAAGGCCGAGCGGAAAAGAAGGAAAGAAGGGAAATAAATATGGAGGATCTCAAGACAGAAACCCTGACCTGTCAGTTCTGTGAACGGCTGTTCGAACACCAATCCGGTCCGATCTATTACCATCAGGATCGGAATTTCTGCATCCCTTGCATATTCATGATGAAGCACTATCCCGAGAAATTCCTGTGGCAGGTGATCCGGCGCCTACGGGTGCTCGAGGAGAGAGTCGAGAAATTAAGGGCAAAGAATGAATAACGAGAAGAAGAAGCGGATGAAGGTCGATTCCGGGAAGAAATCCGTGACCTGTCAGTTCTGCTTCCAGCCGACCACGGAGTATTGCGGTGGCAAAATCTGCCGGAAATGCCACATGAACGGATCCCTGGAAGAGTGCTTGGTCAAATTCCCTCTCCACAAGGACGAGAAGGAACCCGAAAAGCCGATCCAGCGGATCCTTTTTTGGCAAACCGAGGTGGATATCGCGGTCCACCAGCAGGGGACGGGCTACTGGGATCCCTTTCCCGTGATGACCCGGATGACGGAGGAAGTCGGCGAAATCGCCCGGGAGATCAACCATCTCCATGGACCCAAAAGAAAGCGCAAGGAGGAGGCGGAGAAGGATCTGGGTGCGGAGCTGGGGGACCTCCAGTTCACCCTCATCTGCATGGCGAACCAGCACCAGATCAATCTCGATGAGGAGGTCCAGAAGGCGATCCGGAAGTGCTACGAGCGGGACAAGGACCGGTTTAGATCTCCGGAGTGAAGGAATGAGGGATTGGATGGGGTTGATCGTGGCTTACGGCCTGAGCTTGGGTATCCTCGCCTTTATCCTGATCGATCGGTTTTTGATCAAAAGGCAACGGTCGAGCAAATGATTACCGTCGAGCAAACGAAGCCTACTCGTGGGCATGGTGAGTCCGCCGGATCGCTTGTGAACCACACTTCTATGAGGTCGAGCAAACGAAGCCTACTCGTGGGCGTTGTAGCGAGCTCAATTTGTCGAGTAAACAAAGCCTACTCGCTGGCATTGTAACCGCTTTCTAAACTCCTGGTTGAGTCAAGTTTCATGTCGAGTAAATGAAGCCTACTCATGGGCATTAAGTAGGTCAGTCAGTAGTCGAGCAAACTAAGCCTACTCGCGGGCGTTTTGAAGGCGCTGCAGGGCTCTCAAGAGAGCTCTCAACAGGATGTTGAGCAAACTAAGCCTGCTCGTGGGCATCGTGAGGGTGATCTCGGGGCTTATTTAGTGCATTGTCCGACAGTCGAGCAAACTAGGCCTACTCGAGGGCATTATGAGTCCTTGGAATAGGACTCCGGCGGACCAAAGGCAGTCGAGCAAATGAAGCCTACTCGCGGGCATTGCGGGCGTCCCCTCACTGAATCAAGGGTCGAGCAAACTAAGCCTACTCGGGGGCATTATAGGCAAAAAGGTCTAGCGCCCTCGGTTGTCCAGTACGAGTCAAGCAAACCAAGCCTACTTGTGGGCATTGTGTGAGCTTTTCCCAATAGGAAATCCCTAAGCAACTGAGCATCGAGTAAATCAAGCCTACTCGTGGGCATCGTGAGGCCAGGCCTTGATGTACCACTGCGTCGAGCAAACTAAGCCTACTCGTGGGCATGGTGAGGGTTTTTCTAAACTCAAATTGCCTTTTCAATTCTTGTCGAGCAAACTAAGCCTGCTCGTGGGCATCGTGAGAGAAGCTTTTCGAGCGCGCCATGGGCAAAATGCAGTCGAGCAAACGAAGCCTACTCGCGGGCATCGTGAGCTAGGCGCCGGTCTTTCCATCCCGGAGCAGCTAAAGTCGAGCAAACGAAGCCTACTCGTGGGCATTGCAGGAGCCCTTTTCCCAAAGGATTGACATACAATCCTTTGGGAAGGCGTTTTCGAGCGCCTCTCCAGATCGCCACCATCAGCCTGATTGTCAAACAGCCTGGCGCTCTATAAATCCTTGAGGATCAGGATCCGCGAGCATCCTTCCTGACCCTATCTAGACCCCCGCGCCCGCGGGCATCATCCCCAAAAGATTTCTCGCCGTGTTCTCATGCCGCTCGTAAATCTCCCCGCATCGGCTGCAGGTATGCAGCTTCTCGTTCGCTCCCAGATCCTCGAGCGAGCCGCAGCCGTGATGCCTCCTGGCCTGATTCTTGGGATCGATCTCCACGGTCCGCGCCATCGATTCCCGAAGACACCGGACCAGGAAGGAAAGGCAGGCATCCCGGGAATGCTCCCGGAGCTGAGGATTCTCAGGAGCCTCTTCAGCTTGGGGGAGTTCATGCACCTCCTTGAGGGCGAGCTTCAGGATCCGCGCGGTCTTGTAGCTCCTGCGGAGATCGGCTGCAAAGTTCCGGTAGATCGATTCCCTGCGCCGGAGGAGCTGGTCCCTCAGATTCGCCTCGAACTCGTACAAATGCTTGTCCCGGAGCCTCCATGCCTCCATCGCCTGGAAGATATGCTGATCCCCAGGAATCCGCTCCTTCCTCCACTTCTGGATCACCCAGGCCAGCTTGGCGGGCGATCGCCACTGGGGAAGCGTTTTCGCCTCCTCTTTCAACCAGCTCTTCTCCTTCGATGTCCGGAGGAATGCCTGGAGAAGCGCCTTGGCATCGTTGAAGTTCTGGTCCCGAATGGACCGGATCCCCTCCACGCGCTTCATCTCCCCCAGCCAGTCGGCAGGAAGGAAAAGGCGTCCGGATTCTCCGTCCGATCCCGCGAAACACGCCACCTGGAGATACCCTTCTTGATCCAGGCTCCAGCCCAGATCGATCCCCACCGTGCCCTCCTGCGCCTGGTCTTCCTTCACCCACTTCTTCTGGGACAGCACGAATTGGAGGCGCCATTCGCAGTGGGTGGAAACGCGGCGGCGGATGAAATGGACCCATTTGATCTGGGCGTCTTCCGGAAGGGGCCGGTGCATGTGGAAGGGGATGGAGGCGAAGATGGGGCTGTGGGTCTTCTCATCCGTTCCGATCCGGAACTTGCAAAGCGCGGTTCCCAGCTTCCGCTTGATCCCGGTCTCCTTCGTCCGGCTCCCGTCGACCTCGACCCGGCCGGGGATGATGGCGAGGCGGGTGTCCGCTCCGGAAAGGGCCTCCTCCACGGTCATGCCGTTTTGGATCTGGAGCGCGATATGCCCATCCCCATCCCACCTCATGAAGCGCGGGGGAGCGCCGGACCGGGAGCCTTGCATGGACTGCTCCACCAGGAGATAGGTCCCCCAGTAAAGGTCGCTCTTCTCCCGGAGCTCCTTGTGCGCAGCCAGGGCCTCGGCCTCGATCGCCTCCTGCTCTTTCTTCCACTTGGAAGAGGCGAAAAGCTTGGTTCGGAGGGCTTTTCGCTCGGTATAGAGGCCTTTCACGAGCTTCTTCTGGGCGGCGATGGCCTTGGTCTTGACCGGATCCTTGGCGGTCTTCGTGAAGTAGAGTTTGTGGTCCTCCTTGATCGATTCCCGGAGCTTCTCGAGCTCCTCCGTGGCGGCAGCCAGCTTCTCCTCGATCCTGGCTAGGGAAGGGGAAAGGGAGAGAAGCTTCTCGTCGACCTTCTTCCGGCGCTCGATCTCGGCTTCCACCATGGCATTCCGGTACCGGTGGGCTAGGAACATCTGGTCTTCCACCAGCTTCTGGTTCTCGATCGCCGGATTCGCCCCGTACGAATAGATCCTGCTGGGAAGGCTCTTATTTCCGAACATGGTCCTTCTCCTTCGAGGGCTTCTCATAGCGGACCACGAACTTGGCGATCGCATTCTCGAGGCGGTTGTAGAGGGGTTCGAGGGCCGGAACCACGAGGAGTTGCTTGATGGAATTCCGGACATGCGAGATCTTGGCGGCGACGACCTGGGAATACATGTATTCATCTTCCATGGCATCCGCCGCCTTCACCCAGGTTGCGCCTTCCTTTTCGGTCGGCCGGACATGGAAGGCGAGGGGACGCCCCGCAAAGCTGTCCTTGAGACCGGTCGCCTTCTTGCGCGGGATCCAGGCGACGTAGGACCGGAGGATCCGGGCGGCCTGGCGGAGACGGTAGAGATGGGCTGCACGCTTGTTGTCCCAGACGAAGAGGTCGTGGATGGGGGAATCCTGAGCCTCCGCGGCATGAAGAAGCTGTTCATTCGAAAGCTTCCCTCCATTCTTGGCGAACAGGACGTTGATGTGGGCATGCTGCTGCCGGGTCAGGGAAGTGAGTAGCTGAGCCATCCAATCCTCCTTCTCTTAAAAATCCACCATGTACACTTCAGGAACATAAGGCAAGAAGGATTGAAAGTCAAACAGAATTGATCTTCTCCGGCCAAGGCCACCGGCCGGCCAGGGATTCATACCCCCGGAGCCCCTCCTTCAACATCTTCTCGATGTACTGCCCGACATCTAGAGTTCCTTCCTGAGTGATCCAGACGCCATCGCGCATCAGGCCGGGAGTATAGATGGCGTTATAGATGGCATTAGGGTTGGGGGTAAAGTTTTGAAGGGGCTCGAAGGTGACGGTGAAGGTCAGGAGAAAATCCTGGCGGCCGCTCGGGGTCCCGCGCCAGTGAACGAGGCCAGCCCTGAAATCGGTGTCGCCGTAGACCTGGAGCATGTATTTGGGGAAAAGGTCGTGGAGCTGGCGGACTTTCTGGAGGCCGGGTTTCAGCCTGGGCGACCAGGCTCTCGGGTCGGAATGCCAGAAGTCTTGGGCCGGGGAGCTCACCAGGGGCCTCTAAAATACGCCTTCACGGTATTGTGGATCCTGACTTTGCCTTCCATGTCCACGTAGATGCAGTGGTAGCTGATCCCGATCCGGAGGATGAAGGCGAAGCCGTTTTCGACCATCCAGGTGACATGCGGCCAGTTGGCCTCCCGGACTTCCTCGATCGACACCAGCATGCTCTCCGGCACCATGGACTGGAAGACCTGTAGGCGGGCTTTCCACTGGTCCATCCGCGGAGACCAGTCTCGGGGTTCCGGGAGCGCCCCTCCTCCGGAGCAGAGGATGAGCTTGTCCCAGGTCATTCATTTACCCCGAATTCTTCGCGATCAAGCTGGTCACAGAAGGAGATGAGGGATCTCCAGGCTGACGCATCCTTTGAGGTCCCTTTCACGGCCTCATACTGGCGGATGAGATCCCGAAGTTGGTCGAGTTTGGGGACCTGCCGCTTGACCTCCCAGCCATACTTGGTGAGGACGTAGACGGCGATGGGCTTATGACCAGGGTTTGCCTCATCGCCGATCCTGCGGGCGTAACCCCACTTGACGAACTTGGAGATCCAGGTTGCAGAGACCTGCTGGACGGTTTTCTTGCCGACAGCCTTGAAGTGAAGAGCATTGGCAAGGGTGATGGAAGTAAACGGGGAGTCATCTTTAGGACATATCTTTCTGACCCCCTCAAGGACGTTAAACCAGTCCATAGGAAATCTCCTATAGGAATATCATATAATATGATAAAGTAGGATATTATCTATATCATATAACAGGATTTTCTATAGGACAATTTTACCATAGGAATTCTTAGGGAGTCAAGCCCCTGGAGGGATGCATGATAATCAGTAAAATCACGAATGATCTGCTATAATCCCTGACAGCCTGGAGGATTCCCCTCCCCCTCCGCCGGGCCATTAGGAGATCGCTCCCATGGCCCAGAAACGCCCACAGAACGCGCTTATCCCTATTCCTAGGACTTCCGGCTCGATCGCCATCGTCCAGCCCGCCGTAGAGGCCGGAGGTGGCCTTCTGTCAAAGAACACGAAACGTGGCTACTTTGCTGACTGGAAGGAGTTTTTCAAAGTCGATTCCCTTGAGAAGATCACCATGCCCATGGTCGTGGCTGTTGGGCCAAAGGAGGTGACCGCCTTCCGTGATGGTTTGATCGAGAAAGGTCTGAAGCCTGGGAGCATCAACCGAAAGCTATCGTCTCTGCGTACCCTCTTCGACTACTGTATCCTCCGGGGTGCGATTGGCATTAATCCCGCCCACCCGAAACTCGTTCGTCCCCCGAAACGCGGAAATGTTCAGAAGATGCAGGCGCTCGACCAAATAGAGGGGCAGACCCTACTTGCTGAGATCGATCGCTCGAATGCTTCTGGGCGCCGAAATTACGCCCTGATTATGGCCGATCTTCACATGGGCCTTCGTCGAAGCGAGGTGATGGCCATCCGGACCGAGGACTTTCGTACCCAGGGGGGAAAGGCGTACCTCATCTTCCGGTCAAAGGGTGAAAAGGAGCGCTTCATCAGTATCAACCAAGCCTTGACTGAGGCTTTGGCTGACTATGCAAAGGATCGTGGAGATAGTCCAGGGTGGCTTTTCCCCGGTCGGGATCCCGAGAAACACCTTTCAGAGGACCAGTTCTGGAGGATTGTCCAGAAGTACCTTAAAGCAGTCGGGATTAAAAAGAAGATCGGCACCCACGGCCTCCGTGCAACCTTCATCACCCACAATATCGAGGAGGGAACCCCGCTCTCCGAGATCCAGAAGACTGTCGGGCATAGCCGCGGCGATACGACCCTTGGGTACGCCCGGGATCTCGAGATGATCAAAAGCCGCGCGCCAGCCGCCATGGAAGGTTTTACTGCCCCCTCCAAACCTGAACGTCCAAAGTCCAAATAGGAGATCAAATGCTACCCACCAATGAAGATCTGAATGTTTTGGCTAAAAATGTAGGGCAGATCCTGGTCCACCTTCCCCTCCAGGCACGGCAGGCACGTCATGAACATCTCAAGGGTACGCTCTATTACATCGAGCCAAAGGAAGCCAGCGGAGGAGATAAGGATTTCGAGGAGGCCTGGGAGTTTGTGAAGGATCTGTTCGAGATGAAGAATAAGGATCTCCTAAAAAAGTGGTATTCCTGGCATCCCTTCACAAGGCCCTAAGTTCTCAGCACCCCCCTAGTAGGAGGTGTTGCATGATGGGTCAGCCGTGGCGGAAGTGGTACATCCGGGGCACGGTTCATTGCTGCAAGGGTGGGTGAGGGGCGGTGGGGAGCAATTTCTACCGGGACAGGAAGGATCTCCGGTGCATGGGGCACCCTAGGTGTGAGCCTCCCTGCGTGTATGAGCCGGATGAGCAGATCCTGGAGGCGGTGCAGGAGGCCTACCGGAAGCGGAGGCTGTCAAAGGAGGAGGTCCGCTGCATAGAGCTGGATCTCGAGGGCTATCCTTCGAGCGTGATTCTCCAGCAGCCCGGCCCGGACCCTACCGGAAAGGTCTCCCACCGGGCCAAATACGCTTGCGAGCGGGCCTATGCGAAGGTGGGGAGGAGGGTCTGCTGGAAATGTCAGATGCTCTACAGCCTGGAGAGGCCAAAAGGGCCCTTGGTGGATGAAGGGATGAAGCTGCGGTACCCGGTCACTTCCTTCCCCTTCATCCGGGAGCGACAGGCCGAAGGGCCGATCAAAATCAAGCGAATGAAAGGCAAGCCGACCGCATACGAGGGGTGATCTCCATACGAAGGAGAAATCCTGCGGTTTTTCATCGTGCAACGCCCCAGGCTGGAAAATCTCCGCAACAGCGGAGAATGCGGCTCGCGACAAGCGCAGCAAACGAATGGCGGAGGGCGATCTCAATCATGAGAAAGGGCTTCGCCGCACCCTGGGCAGGTAGGTGCAACCGGGGGATCTCCGCACCGGCGCGGAGAGGATCCTCATTTTCAAGGAGCTGCTTCAAAGAGGAGCCGCCCGGCTTCGAGCGGCTCCTCCAATATTGATTACCTACCCAGAAGCTTCTCAGGTTTGGGCATTCGCCAAGCCAGATTGAAATAATAGAGATCCGTACCCTTCACCGGAGCAAAGCCGAGCCGCTGCCAATACTGGCGCAACTTCGCCTGGGCCTTGGCTACCCTCTCCTTGTTCTGGTCATTGCATTTTCCCGCATATTGAAGCGGAAAAGGCTTGATGACCGCGACGGACCCACCGCTTCCCATGGTGATCATGGTCTGGAGAAGGGCGAGGAGTCCGAGACCTTTCCCGCGGTGCTGCTTGGCGATCTTGATCTCGTGGATAGCGAGCACATCCCCAAACCAGTCAAGCCCGAGACCCTCCTTGAAATCATAGGTATCCGGAACGAAAATTGCCTCTTGGATTTCGCAAAGTTCCTGAGAATCGGCATCGCAGACTTCAAAAAGCGATTTTTTGCGCTCCAGGCATCCTCCCCAATCGAGTCGCTGGCCTCGGATCGACCCGACTACGCCGCACTTACCCTCATGGCGATGGAGAATCTTTCCGGTGAAATCGTGGACCAGATCACGGTTTTCTGCATCCTGCAATACAGGTCGGGGGACTTGGAAATTGATTTCGTAGTCCCACAAGGCATCCAACGAAGCTTCCTTCGCCTCCAGAACGACATTTCCATCCTTCACCATGAACCCTCCTAAAAGAAATCAAACCCCTCCACACACCCCTCTCTACGCGACCGCCTTTCCCCGGCGACACTGAATCGACAGGAAAATAAGATAAATTTCCGATGTCAGATACCTCCGCTCCTGCGGAGAAGACTCTCGGGCAATGGAAGAACATATTGCCAAGAAGGGGGATATCTCCGCACCAGCGGAGAAGACATTGTCCTCCGATTACAAGGCTTGCCGGAATAGGGGATACCTCCGCGCCTGCGGAGAAGACCCATTTGGGCGCGTCGAGATCGACAGCGACTGCGGGATACCTCCGCTTCTGCGGAGAAGACAGGGAAGTGATGAGCCAAGACGAGCCCCTCCTCGGGATACCTCCGCGCGTGCGGAGAAGAAGGGACCAGGCGGCGCTCGCGGAGACTTACTGGGGGATACCTCCGCACCTGCGGAGAAGACGCCGCTGACGGATATTCGAGTGCCATTTCTACGGGGAAACCTCCGCGTGTGCGGAGAAGACAGGGGGAAATACAAAGATCCGATCGAGGCGAAGGGGACACCTCCGCTTCTGCGGAGAAGACGGTAGGTTACCAACCTATTGGCTCTAGCAGGCCGGGATACCTCCGCGCGTGCGGAGAAGACCCGAACATCTGGGCAGAGGTAGCGAAGGCATTCGGGATACCTCCGCACCTGCGGAGAAGGCTTCGAAGGCTTCCCGAGCAATAGTGGCTCGCGAGGGATACCTCCGCGCACACGGAGAAGACAGTTAAATCCACTTCGCGATCAACGGAATAATCGGGATACCTCCGCTTCTGCGGAGAAGACCCGATCCGGACGTGGTCAAGAGGCACACGTTCAGGGATACCTCCGCTTCTGCGGAGAAGACAAGGACCAGGTACCCGTTGATGCGCCGCCACACGGGACACCTCCGCGCGTGCGGAGAAGACCGGAGGATTCCGACGATTTGCCCAGTAGAAAGCGGGATACCTCTGCTTCTGCGGAGAAGACCGTCGTTAGTGCTGCCTGCAGAAATCATCGATGGGGATACCTCCGCGCGTGCGGAGAAGACGCCGGGCATCCGATCATGGCCGTAACGACGGAGGGGATACCTCCGCTTCTGCGGAGAAGACACTTTGCTGGTAAGCCTTTGTTGTGGCGCAAGCGGGATACCTCCGCGCCTACAGAGATGTCCAGACCATCAGACAGCCACCTTTTCTTCCCGATTGTCAATGATCAGCGCCGTTCCCGAATTATGGACGCTGGATGGAAATCATCCCGAGTCCATACGATTTTCCGCGCCCGACCCCTTCACAGAGACTTTCCAAAAAGCTTCCGGCATCCTTCACTTCCAGCTTCCCGTCGAATCGCGTCACTTCGAGTACACCCCCTTTGATCCGAAGAAGAGAGGCCTTCATGGAGAACGCTCCCGGCACGAACCCAGACCGCTCGGCCATCCTTTTCAACCACTGCTCCCGCGCCGGATAAGTCCGGCACCCCACCCGCTTCCCCCTGGTCTTGGTCTCGACCCCTCCTTGCCCGGATTCTTCCTCCTTTTCGGCGATCGACGTATTGGCGTCCAGCCGAAATTCAAAGCGGTCCCCCTTCCTGATCTCGGCATACGCCTGGGTGAGGTCCTTCGTGCCGAAAAGCAGATATCCAGGCTGCGAGGCGGGGAATTCCGGAGGGATCCGGGATGAGAGAAGGATGGTTTTGCCCTCCACTCGAAAGAGGATTCCGAACTTCGATCTGGCCTCCGGCGACCCCAGGCCATTGCGGTAGCTAGGGAAAAATGCCATCAACTTATTATGGAGAAGATTCCGGTCCTCGGGATCCCGCAGGCTATTGCCGACCAGCTTGAATGTTGAGAAAAACATGTCCTCTCCTCAAAATCACCTCTGTTCAGCTTTCCACGATCTTCTGACCTTCCAAGATCCCATATTTGACAAGGACTTTGTCGATCCAGGCCTGGGTCTTTGCCTTTGCCATCACCAGATCATGGCGATCGCCACCCTTTCCAACCACCCCCTCGAACGTGATCCCTTCCACCTCTCCCTTCCGGACCCGGTCCACGAACCCCCGCGTCCAGCGCAGCTTCCCCAGGAAGCGGGGAAGCTCCAGATGCCCGAAGAGATCGAGGAAGGCCTTGGGCCCCAGGATCCCCTTCTTGTAGGGATTCGCGTCGAAGAGCGTCAGCTTTTTCGGTTCCCCGGGGATATGTTCCCCCGCGAAGCTTCCCGGTCCCCAATACTCGCAGAACACCGTCAGCCCATCCCATCCTTCCTTCTTCGCCACCTTCCCGAGAGGTTCGGCCAGGGTCTTGTGGAAGAGCTCCACCGCATCCCCGAACTGGTCGTCGGTATGGTCGAAGAGCCGGTTCCGCGTGCCATGCTTGTAGAAGCCCCGCTTCCGGCTCCACTCGAAGCGGAGATTCGAGCCATCGAGCTTGTCGAACACGTAGGCGTCAAACTCACGGAACTTCTGACCGGTGCTCTGGAGAATCGAAGGATAAGGCTTCATCTTCTATCTCCGTCCCGGCGGATCCTCATCCTCTTCCAGGGGCTTCTTCGGCGTGGTTTCATCCTTCCAGGTATAGAAGAGCCTCCGGATCTCCCGGAGATAGTTCTCCAGCTTATCCTGCTCGATATAGGTATGCGCCTCGAGCTGGACCGAAAGATCAAAGACTTTTCTCTTGAGACGGTCCCAGGTCGAAAGTTCAGCCACGCAACCCTCCTTTCTTCTTCCTCTCCCACTCGCACCTTTCGCATTTCACCTTCTTCGGAGCCGGCCGAAGGAGCGAAATCGGCGGCGGCTGCCAGATGCACCCCCATCCCCGTCTCTGGGCGCCTTTCTGATACCGCACTCCCCGCTCAGTCTCGTGGCCGCAGTCGAGGACCAACGCCCACCACCTCATCCGGGGCGATCCACTCCGGGTTTGCATCCCGATCACGGCCCCGGACATCTGCGCTGCCTTGACCACGGCCGAAAACTTCATGAAACGAGGGCCTCCTCCTTCTTCCCGAAATCCATCAGCACCTCATAATGGTTCTTGCCGTCGGTGAACACCCGCTCCCCCACATAGGCCGGCCGCACCCAGACTTTTTCCTTCCCTTCGAGCCGGGCCCGCCGGCACCGCTCCGCCAGGCGCATCCAGTGGCCCCGGCGCTCATGCGGAACGGGACTGGCATGGACTCCCCCCTGTTGCCGGGAGGGATTCATCGATACCAGAACATCATGGTCCACCACGATGAAGTGGGGCATTTTCCGGATCGGCCGCTCGCGGCCCTGGGCGACTTTCCGCTCCTCCTTCGGGGTGAGGGAAGGAGTGACCTGTACCACATAATTGCCGGGATGGGAGATCGCCGCGGCCTGCTTGATCACCGCCCGGGATTCGTTGTCGAGAAAGGTGTCCATGATGGGGGATGACTTTCCGCCAAGCTTGGCGAGAAGGTCGGTGGTGGGGGAGGCCACCAGGACCATCGCGCCATCGGCAACGCCGAACCAGGCGATTTTCCATACGATCAGGGTATCCGAGCCTTCTTCGCAGCGGACGACGAGGAGTTTCTGCCTGGGCTTCTTCATGGCTTCCCGCTGGGCTGGGGTGGCGTCTTCCGGAACATAAATGTTCTGGAGGCCATCCCAGTCTTCCTGGGTGACCGGAAGGTCGATGATCCGGTCCAGGATCCATCCCTCGGGCAGTTCCTTGAGCGTGGAATTCTTGACCAGGGAGACGCAGGCGGTATCGCTGAAGGGCAAAGGGATGCGCTCCCTCATATCCACCTTGAGATCCTCCCAGATTTCCCGGATCCCCTCCTCGATCCGCTGATCGGCGCCCAGGTTGAAAATATGCGACTTGGAAAACGGAGAAGGAGCATCCGGGAGATCCCTTCTGAAGAGGGCGTCGGCATGCTCAAGAAAGTCCGGTAGCGGCATTGTCATGGGGCCAGTCTCGTCACATTAGGATATTACTTTACGACACGAGGGTGTCAAGGGTTTTTGTCAGGATCCCGGCCGGTGTTGATCTCCTCGGGGAGAAGGTTAGGACAGGGAGGATGCCTTCGACGCGAAAATGGGGTGATCTCCGCCTTGGGAAGAAAACCAGAAAGAGCAGCCTGCGATGATCATCGGACGTGGGGGATCTCCGCTTGAGAGAAACGTGGCGAGGGGGTAATCAGGCGCAAGAGGGGCGTGGGGAAATCTCCGCCAAGGCGGAGAAGGGCTGGCGGATATCAGCGAGGATATGTCCACGCCGGGAAATCTCATGAGAGAAGTAAAATTTATGATCAACCGGCTCCCATTGCCGGAGGGCGATCTCAGCGTGGAGAGAAACCACCTTCGAAAGATTCCACGGGATGCAGGCGGGCGGAAGATCTCCGAGGTGGAGAAGACGCCAAGGTTGATCATGACCTGGAGATATGCCGAGGATGATCTCCGTTGGGGGAGAGAAGGCCGAAGCGCCATCAGTGCATCGGAGCTCATTTCCGGGAAATCTCCATGCGGGGGGAGAAGACGCGCTAGCATGCCCCATATGCACGCCGCATCTGGGATGATCTCCGTGCGGGGGGAGAAGACAGCATCTGGTAGATCCAGATCGTACACCGTGGAGGATGATCTCCGTGCGCGTGGAGAAGACCTCATGCCCATGAGGCGCTTGATGATCGGGTGGGGATGATCTCCGTTCGCGTGGAGAAGACCCTGGCGACGTTCGAGACCGGGACCGGGCACTGCGGTTAATCTCCGTATGGGTGGAGAAGACCCGTGGGTCGCCCCCTCGGACTCCCCGTAGCTGGGAGGATCTCCAAGCCTGGAGAAGACAAAAGGCAGGGCAAGCCGTTGTGAATTGGAGGGGGTGATCTCCATGCGAAGGGAGAAGACATTATGTAAAAATGGCCGCAGGGAGGTTCGGGCGGATGATCTCCATGTGAGGGAGAAGACTTCAGGGTCTTCAAGGCGCGAGAATAGTGGATCGGTTTATCTCCATGCGAGGGGAGAAGACGTTAATTTACGCCTTGGCCGTGCCCGTGGGGTAGATTAATCTCCATGCGTAGGGAGAAGACGCCTCGACGCCGATCGCACGGAGCCGGCTCGAAGGATGATCTCCGCGCGGGTGGAGAGAAGACGCTCAGGGCGCAGAGAATATGGCCAAAATGGGATGATCTCCATGAGAGGAGAAATACGCCAATTTTCAAGGATCGCTTGCGCTGTAGCGCCGAGGGGAATCCCAGGAACGCCCCTCGATTTTTATTGTGCCAATCTTTTGCCGCCGCTCCGAAGGTCCTTGAACTTCCGGTCACAGTCAACGCACAAAGTCCGGATCCAGGAATCTCCCCGGAGCATCCCCTTCCTCCCGCAATCCTCGCAGATCTTCCGCGAAATCCGCTCAGCCCGCGAGACCATCCGATCAAATTCCTGGCTTTCTTGCTCACAGTGGGCGTAAAACCGGAGCGTGCCGAATTTTTCCTTCACCTGAAGCACGTTATAGGGCAATCCTAAGGCATCCAGGCGGTCCACCAGGTTGCAGATCAGCTCCTTCCAACCCTCTCCCACCGAAATCCAGTGGCTCCCGCCTCCCGGCCGCGCCTGCTGCTCCGGTTCGAGGCGCTTCCTAAGATCCTCCCTCCACTGCTCGCGATTGATCATTTTTCGCTCCAAAATCGTCTCAAATACCCAGGGGTATTTGATCAAAATACGACCTCGAAAATCAGGGTTTTCTACTCCAGATCCGTCAGCCTCTTGATCTTCTCCCGGATCTCCGCTTCCTGTCCTTCCACGAACTCGGCGAACGTCCGGTCCCAGGTCTTGAGGAGATTCCGAACCTGATGGAACATCGAGAAGGCTGTGAGTCTCTGAATCTCCCCAACCACTCTCGCCAATTCTTCTTCATCCGGCCGCTCGTCCTTCCCCGTCGTCCGCTTGTAGAACCCCACGAGAATCATCTCGACCAGATCCCCGGGCAGAATCCCGGCCAGCTCCGTCCCCAACCTTCGGAGCGTCGCGAGCTCCTGGGGCGTCAGCTTCCTCCCATGCTTCGTCGCCTGCTTGAAGAAGCAGCCGGAACAATACCACAGGCCGAAGGATTCGTGTCCTCCCTCCTCGAACGTGACACTACAGGCCGAACAGGTCTTCTGGGTCATCGGGTATTTTATACTACGGAATAGCGCGAAATCTTCCGCTCCAAACTCTTTTTACCCTCAGGGGCCTTGGTCGTATAGGTCGCGGCGATCAGGCCGACCTCGAGCTTCATTCCCTTCATGGAATCCAGCCAGCCAATATCCATCCAGATCAGGGAATCCCGCGGAAGCATCATCCCGAGAATCCCGAGCTTCGGACTCGCTTGATTTTCCTTGTTCAAGGGACAGGCAAAGTACAGGCAACCCTCATGCCGCGGTTGGATCGGCGGTGGAGCCTTTTTCATGCTCCACAGCCTCCGAAGCTTAGCTAACTCCAGGTATTTTTTAAGAGAATCGTCATCGATCAGGAGCTCCCCGTCGATCGAAAGCCAGATCCTCCCTTGGATCTTTGCCCGACCATTCAAGGCTATGACATAAGGCCGAATGACCAGGATGGACTCACAGGGCTCCGAACAGGTCTTGATCGAGAGAACGTTCTGAATGTGGCTCCATCTGGGCGTCCAATCTCGAGGATCGCTGTAAAAGTTTAGGTGCGGAGATTCTTTCCCATTTCCAGAACCTATTTCCACTCGAGAAAAGAACTTTTCTTCCCGAAGAAACCCCATGACAAAGGCGGTACATGAAATCGGATTGACCAATGCTAGTATCTCCGGGAAGCAGGACTTCACGACCGAAGGCTCCGAAGCAGCTCACGAAAGCAGTCCGCCTTCCACTGAATAAAGAACTGCATGGCTTCATGATCCGGCTCTGGAGGAACAGAATAACAAAGGAGACTGTCGAAGACCTGAAGCCACAAGAAGATCTGACGCTTCGCCATTACGATACCATCACAGCTTGACCACCCTTCCCGTGCAGGTGAGATGGAAGGTCGGGTAATCCGGAATCTGGGGATGCTCGAGTTACTCGAGGCCGCAGCGCTCGCAGAGCGCCTCCCCACCGGCCCGCCAGCAGTCCAGGATCGCCTCCTCCGAAACCTTTATATGATTTGCTAGCTCGCGAATCATCCGTTTGTAGCGCCGAATCAGGGTTTCCAGGCGCTCGACTTCGCAATCCTCGCAGGTCTCGTTCCCATGACGGGGACATTTGTTCATGAAGACAGGCTCTTCCGGAGCGCCTTCATCCACCTGTCGACCTTGGCCTCCTTGCTCGATTCCTCTTTATAGGATTTCGAGTGGTAGGCAAGCTCGGACCTCGCATCGGCAAGCTTTTTTCTCTTGAATTCCTGCCAGCGCCCGCTGGAGTAGAGGTAATGCTCCTTGAAAGGCTTGGGCGGGTCGCCATCGACCTCGATGGTGCCCTTCAACTGATCGATCATGAATATCTTAAGCTCGACATGCTCCCCGGTAGGAGGCTTCCACGTCTCCACTTTCTTCTTCATGTCCAGAAGCCTTGTTCGGAGAGCTTCCTGCGCCAAAACCACCTTCTGGTACTTGGCCTTCGCCTTCTCGAACTGCTTCTTCGCTTCCCGCTCCCATGCCTGATCGGACAGGGATTTCAGGCGCGCGAGCTCGTTTTTCGCCTTCCTGAGCTCCTTTTCCTGAAAGGAAGCGTACGATTCCTTCCCCTCATCTTCCTCATACCGAGTAAAAGCATTCGCGCAGTGAAGCACGAACCGCTCGAAGGAAACGGCTCCCTCGCACAGCGAGTGGGTGTATGCTGTGGCCATTACTATCTCCGATTCGCGTATTTCTTCTCATCCGCCACGATCCGGCCGCCTTCCAGCTTCCATTCTCCAGGCTTATCCCAGCAGTGTTCGCCCATCGACTGACAGGCATCGCAAATCCAGCGCATGACCCAGCGGTGGAGATTCTTGAAGTCCCATCCCATGTGTGAACACCCGGGAACAAAGATGTGCTCGGAGTTATAAGATCCATGATAATCCATCGCAATGTATCGCTTGGCTCGGTGACGAAAAAGACAGGTCCTTCTCCAGAGGATCTGAAGGAACGAAACGGTCGCGAAGAAGGCGAATACTCCCAGGATAATCCCTGTCCATCGAGCGACCATCATCTCATTTCCTGCTCTTCTCGAGCCACTCCATATACCCGGGCGGCACCTGGGCCACGCTTTTCCCCTTGTGCTTCCCCCAGGTGAAGATGCACTTTTTCAAGATCTCCGGATCCGCCTTCTTTGCATCCAGGATCGCGTCCTTCGAAAGCTGATCGGCTTCGGCGTTCTCCTCCCGCGGGATCCACAGGAGATCCACCTTGATCCCGTTCATCTCGAGATCATGGATTTTGAGCTTCGCCTTCTGGTAAAGCGGCGCGATCGTCGGTGCATTCACCGCATACTCCCCCTTGAGCTGCCGGATCGCAAGCTGGCTGTCCCCCCGGACTTCCACCCGGTCGCCCTTCGCCACGACTCCTTTCAGCACCTCAAGACCCATCAGGCAGGCCGTGTACTCGGCCACATTGTTCGTCGCCTGACTGCTTCCCGGCTCGGCCGCCAAGCCTTTCCCCACCTTCATCACGAGACCTGCCTTCTTGAGCACATATCCGTAAGTCGGAATACCACCCGGATTGATAGGTTCTGCGGCCCCGTCGAAGTTCAGCGTCCAGGTCTCCCCCATGTTCCCCTCAGACAATATTCTCGTCGATCTTGAAGACGTGGCCCGGAGTGACGACGCAGCGGTTGTAGCACCACCGATCCCAGGTCCGCTGATCTTTTCTCCCTTCCCCCTTGTCAAACTCGACCTGTTCGCGAAAGCTTTTGACCTCGCGCGCGTGGAGCGCCTTGGCGGCCAGGGTCGCCTCCTCCTCGGTGTCGAAACCTCCCTGGATGCTCCAGCCGCCATCCGGACAGGGGTCGAAGGCCCACAGGATCCAAGGACGATCCAAGGCGCTCATGATTTCGCCGGAGACCTTGGGTTTGCCCAAGCCTTGAAATCCGGCACCAGCTTGCCGAACTCGATCTTCCAAGTCCCGAAAGGCGGTCGGTTCTCCCCCATCTTCCCGCAACGCTCGCAATACCACCGAGCGACGATATAGGAAGGATGATTCCCTCCGTT